>Ga0310912_10000012_pt1 | contig 70993 bp, 70 predicted proteins | sample GREbulkMGOX080_FD_203443 | JGI IMG/M metagenome (GOLD analysis project Ga0310912, IMG submission 203443) | Lab enrichment of tropical soil microbial communities from Luquillo Experimental Forest, Puerto Rico - GRE.bulkMG.OX080 | ecosystem: Environmental > Terrestrial > Soil > Tropical forest >...
TATCGCTAATCACTTGTTTCAGCGGCGAAAAATCTGGCTGGGGCGGGAGGATTCGAACCTCCGAATGGCGGAATCAAAATCCGCTGCCTTACCACTTGGCTACGCCCCACCACAGGCGGCATTCACTCGATCGGCAACCGCTGCGGCCGCCGCAAGATAGTCGCCGGCTCCTTTCCAATCAATGATCGGATGAGCGGTTGCACCTGGTCGCGTACAGCGCACTGCCACGCCCTGACGGCGCCCCCTATAATCGGCCCGGACGGCCCCGCCTCGCGGCTTTTCGTGGGGTGCCGATCGAAAGTGCACAGTTGAGGAAGAAATGCCCGACCAAATCCTGGTGACAGATGAGAATGGCGTTCGCACCATCCGGATGAATCGTCCGGAAAAGAAGAACGCGCTGACCCAGCCCATGTATGCGGAGATGACCCGCGCGCTGCGCGATGCCGAAGGCAGTGATACGATTCGCTGTGTCATATTCGCCGGCAGTCCGGGCGCTTTTTGCGCCGGCAGCGACATTTCCGACTTTCAGAAACGCGCCGAAGGCGGTCTCAAACCTGTCACCGTGGATTTTCTCCATGCGCTTGTGCGCAATCCGAAACCCCTCCTCGCCGCCGTGGACGGGCTGGCCATAGGCATCGGCACGACCATGCTGCTGCACTGCGATTACGTCGTCGCCGCGAGCGGCACCACCTTCGCAACCCCGTTCACCAAGCTCGGTCTCATACCCGAAGCGGCGTCGAGCCTCCTCGGCCCGATGCGCATGGGCCATGCACGGGCCTTCGCACTTCTGGTTATGGGCCGATCCATGATGGCGGAGGAGGCAAAAGCGGTCGGGTTGGTCAACACGATCGTCGACCCAGCTGCGCTGGATTCGGCCGTCATGCAGGCGGCGCGCGAAATCGCTGGCTTGCCGCCTGGTGCCGTCGCGCTCGCGCGAAAGCTCATGCGCGGCAATCTTGACGATATCGTCCAGCGGGTCGATACCGAGGCCATGTACTTTAGAGAGCGTTTGCAATCCGATGAGGCGCGCACGGCGTTCGCAGCATTCCTGGCGCGCAAGAAATGAGACGCAATTAACAGGGCAGATGTGTCGCTAGCAGGAAAAACACTTTTTATTACTGGCGCATCGCGTGGGATTGGCCTTGCCATCGGTCTGCGCGCTGCGCGTGATGGGGCCAATATCGCGATCGCGGCAAAGACAGATAAGCCGCACCCGAAACTCACTGGTACGATCTACACGGCGGCCGAAGAGATCGAACGCGCCGGCGGCAGGGCCCTCCCCCTTGTGGTCGACGTGCGCGATGAAGCGATGGTCAAGGACGCGCTTGCGCAAACTGCGGCGCGGTTCGGCGGCATCGATATCGTCGTCAATAATGCAAGCGCCATCGCGCTCACGCCCGTTGCCGACACTGAGATGAAACGCTTTGATCTGATGCACCAGATCAATGCGCGGGGCACGTTCGTGGTTTCGAAATGGTCGATCGGTTACCTGGAGAAGGCGGCTAATCCCCACATCCTCATGATCTCGCCTCCACTCGACATGAAAGAAAAGTGGTTCGCGCCGCATACTGCCTATTCGATGGCCAAATTCGGCATGAGTCTGGTTGTGCTTGGGCTAGCCGGCGAGCTCCGACCGAAAGGCATTGCCGTCAACGCACTCTGGCCGCGCACTGTCATCGCCACCGCCGCGGTGCAGAACTTGCTCGGCGGCCAAACCGTGATGCAGCGCGCCCGCAAACCCGAAATCATGGCCGATGCGGCCTATACGATATTCGCAAAACCGGCGCGGGAATTTACTGGTCGATTCCTGATCGACGACACTTTTTTAGCTGAAAACGGCATGCGGGATTTCGATCGCTATCGCGTCGATCCGGGGCAACAATTGGCGCCGGATTTCTTCGTGCCGGACGAGATCCCCTCGCCGGCCAACGTATTCGTTGGAGTTCGAAGGTGACCTACCGCGCTCCGCTTGCCGACATCGACTCAGCGTTGAAAGACGCAACTCCGCTGTTGCCGGCCATCGAACAGGGCCTATTCGGTGAGCTTAGCATCGACGAAATTGGCGCGATCGTTGCCGAGGCCGGCCGTTTTGCCGGCGAAGTCATCGCGCCGCTTAATCGGATCGGCGACACCTATGGCACGCAGTTCAAGGACGGCGGCGTAACGACCGCGCCCGGCTGGAAAGAGGCTTACCGCGCCTGGCGCTTGGCCGGCTGGAACGCTGTAACCGCGCCGACGGAATGGGGCGGCCAAGGACTGCCGCAAATCGTTAATGCCACTTGCACTGAAATGTGGCACGCGGCCTCCGTCGCTTTTGCCAACGGCCCCATGCTCACCATGGCAGCGATCGATGCGCTCAATGCCCATGGCAGCGAACCGCTCAAGCGCACTTATCTGGAGAAACTGGTCTCGGGCGAATGGATGGGCACTATGCAGCTCACCGAGCCGCAAGCGGGCTCGGACGTAGGCGCGCTGCGCACCCGTGCCGAGCGTGCCGGAGACGGTTCCTATCGCATTACGGGTCAAAAGATTTTCATTACCTACGGCGAGCACGATTTCACCGAGAACATCATCCATTTCGTGTTGGCACGGCTTTCCGACGCACCGCCCGGAACGCGTGGGATTTCGCTTTTCCTGGTGCCAAAATTCCTTCCGCAAGCGGGTGGCTCGCTCGGCACGCGTAACGATGTGCGCGCACACTCGGTCGAACACAAACTCGGGATTCATGGCTCGCCGACTTGCACAATGGTGTTTGGCGATGCCGGCGGCGCCACCGGCTTTCTCATCGGCGAAGAGAATGCCGGGATGCAATGCATGTTCACAATGATGAACCGCGCCCGACTTGCTGTCGGTTTGCAAGGCGTCGGTATCGCCGAATGTGCAACTCAGCAGGCCGTTTCTTACGCGCGCGAGCGCCGCCAAGGCCGAGCACCGGGGGTGGATCCGTCGCAATCGGCACCTATCATCGCGCACCCCGACGTGCGGCGCATGCTCCTGACCATGCGCACAATGACCCAAGCTGCGCGCGCTATCTGCTATGCGACGGCGCTGGCAATCGATCACGGCGAGCGCGGGAGCGACGACAAAATAAGGCGCCAAGGTCACGCGCAAGCCTCGTTGCTCACGCCGGTCGCCAAAGCGTTCTCAACCGATGTGGCGAATGAAGTCGCTTCGCTGGGCATTCAGGTCCACGGCGGCATGGGCTATATCGAAGAAACCGGCGCCGCGCAGCTGTTTCGGGATGCGCGGATCGCCTCGATCTACGAAGGAACTAACGGCATCCAGGCAATCGATCTCGTCACCCGCAAATTGCCTCTCGACGACGGTGCAGTGGTCAGTTCTCATTTCGATGATCTGCGCGGGGTAGTCCGCACACTGGATGCCAGCAACGATCCTGCTTTCGGCTGGACAGCGGTGCGGCTTGGCGAAGCGGTCGACAGTTTGGTGCGCGCTACCAGTTGGCTGCTCGCGCGCCTTGGCAAGGAACCGGAAACAGCCCTGGCCGGGGCGAGCCCGTATTTGCGGCTGTTCGGTCTTGCGACAGGAGGTTGCCTCTTGGCCAAGCAAACTCTGGCGATGAAGCAACGTGGCGCTGATGCCGCCGCTGGGCTCGCCGCAACGCGCTTCTTTGCAGAAAATATTGCCGTAACCGCCGGCGCGCTCGAACGAATGGTCGTGGAAGGCGCGGCTGGCGTCATCGGGGCTGAAGCGACACTCACAGTGCAATAGCGTTCACCCCAAAAACCAACCTTCCCGACAAAGTCCGCAGGTTTCGCTCAAGCGCTTCTCGTCCTAGATTGGCAATATGTCCACTCTTCTCATTACCCACCCCGCCTGCCTCGAGCATCTTACGCCGCTCGGCCATCCGGAACGGCCTGACCGGCTGCGCGCGATCGAATGCGCACTTGAAGCCGAAAAGTTTCAAACGCTAGCGCGTACACAGGCGCCACTGGCACCGCTGGAAGCGATCGCGCTCTGTCATCCGATGGAATACATCACGGCCGTTCGTGAAGCAGCACCGCGGGAAGGCTTAATTCATCTCGATGCCGACACGGCCATGTCGCCTGGCACCTTCGAGGCTGCCTTGCGGGCGGCAGGCGGCGCCATCTACGCGGTGGATGAGGTCTTAACCAAGAAAGCCGCCAACGCCTTCATTGCCACACGCCCGCCAGGTCATCATGCCGAAACCGCCCGACCGATGGGGTTTTGCCTATTCGACAATGCGGCGATTGCGGCCCGTTACGCGCAGAACCGTCACGGCATCGCCAATGCGGCCATCATCGATTTCGACGTGCATCACGGTAATGGTTCGCAGGAGATCTTCTGGTCGGACAAAACGGTGATGTACTGCTCGACCCATCAGATGCCGTTGTTTCCAGGAACCGGCGCGGTAGGAGAGACAGGCGAATACAACACCATCGTCAACGCGCCGCTGCGTCCCGGAGACGGTAGCGCCGCGTTCCGCGCCGCTTTGGAGAGCCGAATTTTGCCGCGGCTTGTCGAATTTAAACCCGAGCTCGTTATCATCTCTGCGGGCTTTGACGCTCACATGCGGGACCCGCTGGCCAACATCAATCTTGCTGAGGCGGATTTCGTCTGGGCAACACAAAAGATCATGGATCTCGCCGACACTTTCGCCGGCGGCCGCGTTATTTCATTGCTTGAAGGCGGTTACGATTTACAGGCCTTGGGCAATTCCGTGGCCGCCCATGTTGCCACGCTGATGCGAGCGTAGCAGCATGATCCGGAAAAGTGGATACCGGCTTTCCGAAAAGATCATGCTCCAATAAGAAGCGAAAGCGAAATGCCGATTCGACGTAAAGTCATTTCGCTTTAGCCGCAATCCGGTCTACGATCTTCGGACGATGGCGCAGAAAGACAACAGCGATATCGGACAATTGCCGTTCGAGCGGGCGATCGAGGAACTCGAGTCGATCGTCAAGCGGCTCGAAGAGGGTAAGGTGCCGCTTGAAGAATCGGTCGCGATCTACGAGCGCGGTGAAGCGCTCAAGCGGAGATGTGAGGATTTGCTGCGACAAGCCGAGGCACGCGTGGAAAAGATCACGCTCGATGCGACCGGTAAACCGACTGGGAGCGAGCCACTCGATGTGGAGTAGGCCCCTAAAAAAATTACGCTTGACTTGTTAGAACAAATAGTGAACACTCCTCTGTTCGGTCAAGGATGGGCGCGATGGATCCGGACAAACGAACGGCTTGGCTGTGTCAGCTCGACAAGGAATGTCCTTATCAGGTCGTTCTGCCACGCCGGCAACTCGCCGACGACAGCGAGATATTGAACTTTCTGCTTCGCTATGCCGGCAAGTTCGACATGTATGTCGAGGACGATTATGCGGCCTTCGTGCGATATTGTTTCGAGGATCCGCTAGATGCCGAGATTTTTCGCGCACGCTTCGAGCCGAAGGCCGAGCGCTTTAGGCTTGCTGGTTAAACTTCTTGATTTTGCCGGGGAGCGCTTGCCCGGCGTTTAGAACGCGTGCGACGGCGCTCATATCGATTACCGTAACTTGAACATCCCACAATGAGGGCCGATACGGTCAGATTTGGCAGCCAAACTGCCCACTGATCGATGCTGCAGCGCATATCAAGCCATCATTGAATGGAACTGCCGCACAGACGGCGCGACAAACCGTTCCGATGACAGAATTGTAAAATCGCGCCACACTGCCCACAACAAAGATTTCAAGCACCGTTCGGGAAAAAGCGGGGCCGGGAGGAAATCCATGACGACAGCATCGAATGTGGTGCGCGCTGAAAGCACTTCAGGACTGCGCTGGAGCTTTCTCGCAATTTGCGTCATTTGCATGATTATGATCGCCAACCTGCAATACGGTTGGACGCTGTTCGTCAATCCCATCAACAAAGCGCACGGCTGGTCGATTACCTCGATCCAGTTCGCATTTTCGATTTTCATCGCACTGGAAACCTGGTTGACGCCGATCCAGGGATGGATCGTCGACATATTAGGTCCGCAGCGCGGCCCAAAGCTGATGGTGGCTTTTGGCGGCATCACGGTCGCGATCGGCTGGGTCATTAACGCTTATGCCCAGTCGCTGGAAATGCTTTACCTCGGCGCCATCGTTTCCGGCACTGGCGGCGGCGCGGTTTACGCGACTTGCGTCGGTAACGCGGTGAAATGGTTTCCCGATCGCCGCGGCCTCGCGGTCGGTCTCACTGCGGCGGGATACGGCGCCGGCGCGGCATTGACCGTGATTCCCATTCGCTACGCGATCGACAATTACGGTTACAACACGGCCTTTCTCTGGTTTGGAATTGTCCAAGGCGCCATCGTATTCATGCTCGCTTTGTTGCTGCGTGGGCCGGAGCCAAGCGAGATGGCCGCGGCGCCAACGCCGAAAGTCATGCAATCGACGCGCAGTTTTTCGCCAAAGGAAGTGCTGCTCTCGCCGGTATTCTGGCTGCTTTACATCATGTTCGTGATGGTATCGGCCTCAGGGCTGATGGCGACGGCGCAAATTGCGCCAATCGCGTCTGACTTCAAGGTTGGCGACCAGATCGTGTTCTGGGGCGCAACGACCCTGACGGCGGCGCTCATCATCGACAATCTCGCCAATGGTGCAGCGCGGCCACTGTTCGGATGGATATCCGATAATATCGGGCGCGAACGAACGATGGCGATCGCGTTCGGGCTTGGCGGCATATCTTATTGGCTGCTGGGAGCACTCGGAACGGCACCGTGGGCCTTCGTGCTGTTCGCCGCACTGATCTTCCTCACCTGGGGAGAGATCTTCAGCCTGTTTCCGTCAACCTGCACGGATACGTTTGGACCGAAATTTGCAACCGTGAACTTGAGCCTCCTTTACACCGCCAAAGGCACGTCGGCTTTCCTTGTTCCTATTGCGAATATCGTCAAGTCGTCGGCCGGAAGCTGGCACATGGTGTTCATAGTCACCGCGGTTATGAATTTCATCGTGGTGGGACTTGCCTTGTTCGTGCTCAAGCCGATGCGCCAACGCCTACTCGGAAAGGACTGATCCGACGAGGCGACTTCCTCGACGCTAAGTCAGTTTCTGACGGACTTTCCCGATCTCCGCCCACGGATCGGCTTTAAGATGCTTTTTCCAATTGAGCACGGTGAACTGGTTACCGGCCGTGGTGCGCGCTAGCGCGTCCCACGCAATCGGCATGGAGATCGGCGCGCCAGCGCGTGCGCGTGTCGAATAGACGGCAACCGAGGTCGCTTCTCGAGAATTGCGGAAATAATCGATAAAGATTTTGCCTTCGCGCAGCGACTTGGTCATTTTTGCAAGATAACGCTGCGGCGAGTCTGCAGCCATCGCCGCAGCCAGACGTGCCACAAATCGCTTGGTCGTATCCCAATCGGCCCCACTGATCGGCACAACGACGTGAATGCCCTTGCCGCCGGACAATTTGACGAAGCTTTTCAACTTTTGCGCCTTGAGCCGCTCGCGGATCTCCTGTGCCGCCGCGACAATCCCCTTCCAGCTGACACCCTCGCCGGGATCGAGATCGAACACGATCCGATCGCATAGCTCCAAGCGCTCCAATCGTGAACCGCGCACGTGAACTTCCAAGGCGCCGAATTGCGCGAGCTCAACCAAATCGCTGAGCTTTTCCACCGCGATCACGTCGTGCTCTTTTGACTCAACCTTATGGCGCAGGGGCGAGTCTTTGATGGTGGATGCGATATGTTTTTGAAAGAAACATTCGCCGGCAATGCCGTCCGGACAGCGCACGATGGCGAGCGGCCGGTCAATCACATGGGGCGCCATCAGTTTCCAGACGTTGACGTAATAGCTCGCCAAATCTTCCTTGCTGACTCCAACGTCGGCCCAATACAGCCGGTCGGGATGAGTAAGATGAACATTGGCGATTTGGATACGCCCAACGCCGCCGGACCCGCCCACTGCATGCCTAGGTGTTGACGATCGGGATTGCTTTGTTTCGCGTACCAACGGCTTCCCTCCGTCGGATTTGCGCATTGCCCGCTGGTTGCTCGCCGCGGTCCGCTCGATGGCCTGATCCGTGGGAGTTTCCCGCACCACTTCGCGCGCTGGCTTATCCTCTCGCAAGCCCTTGTAAGAGGCTTGGCGCAATAAGCCATCATGTGTGATACCGCGGAACTCAACCTCGATCACCAGTTCCGGCTTGACCCAGGTCACGTTCTTGCGCCGCTCGTCCTTTGGCAAGGCAAGCGGCGCACGATCGACGCGCAGGGCGTTGAGCCGCCTCCATAGATCCCGCGCGGTCTGATGGGTGTAGCCAGTACCGACCCGGCCGGCATAGCGAAGCTTGCCATTGTCGTGAAACGCCACTGTCAGCGCACCAACCGCGTTTGGCATCGCCGCTGAAGGTGTAAAGCCTGCCACCACGAATTCCTGCTCGTTGTGACATTTGGTTTTGATAAAATTCTCCGAACGCCCAGAACGATAGGGCGCATCGCGCAACTTCGACACGATGCCCTCCAGGCCCATGTCGCAAGCATGCTTGAAGATCACCGATCCTTGCTCCTCAAAATGTTCGGCATAGCGGATCGGACCGTTGCGGCTTTGATTCTTTAGCAGGCGTTGCAGCGCCGCTTTGCGCGCAATCAATGGCACCTCGGTGAAGTCGCGGCCGTCCAGATACAACAAATCAAACGCCCAATAGACGAACCGATCTTTGCGGCCCTCTTTTAAATCGGTTTGCAACAGCGAGAAACTGGAATGGCCCTTTTCGTCCTCAACCACCAGTTCGCCATCGAGTAGCGCGGTCTGTGCCGATAGAGCCGCAATTGCCTCGGCGATGCGCTCGAAGCGATGGGTCCAATCAAGCTGCTTGCGGGTTAGAAGACGCACCTTGCCGCGATCAAGCCGCGCCTCAATGCGGTAACCGTCGAACTTTATCTCATGCATCCATTCCGCGCCGTCGGGAGCGGCGCCGTGCAGCGCGGCGAGGCTGGGCGGCACAAAATTTGGCGGGTGGCCGCGGCGTGTCGACAGCGCCGGATCGGCACTGCGCTTTGCCCCAACCGGCATGGACGCTTTGGCCGCCGATTTAGTTTGCGCACTGCGCTTGCGTGAGGTGCCGGAACGGCTGCCTGTCTTCAAGCGTCGGCTGGATTGCCGTGCGTTGGATTGCTTGGATGATTGCGCTTGCAGCTCTGCCCGGAACTCGCGCTGGCTCTGCGGCCTCGCCTCGGTCGAATCTCGACCGACTCTCCGGTTACTGTACCAGACGCGCTTTTTGCCCTTGCCTGCCGCGATCTCTTCTATTGAACGGCCGGTTGCCGCCGAGAGTGGCCGCTCTTCTAAAATATCTGCTTGGCGGCCGCTGCGCGCTTCCTCGTCCCTGCCCTTGATCAACAGCCAATTCTCGTGGCGATCGCGATCCCGTCCCCGCATCCGCACCAGATGCCATCGGCCGCGGAGCTTTTCCCCTTCCAGCACGAAATCAAGGTGACCTTTCGCATAGCCTTTGTGGGGATCGCCTTCGGGACTCCATTGCCCGCGATCCCAGATCATGACCGTGCCGCCGCCGTACCCGCCCTGCGGAATAGTGCCTTCGAAGGTGTTGTATTCAATCGGGTGGTCCTCGACGTGCACCGCGAGGCGCTTTTCGCCAGGGTCGAGGCTGGGCCCACGCGTCACCGCCCAGCTCTTCATGACGCCATCGAGTTCGAGCCGAAGATCGTAGTGCAACCGCCGCGCGGCATGTTTCTGGATCACGTAGCGATGGCCGCTACGACGGCCTTTGCGGCCACGAGGTTCGGTGGTGACGCCAAATTTCCGTTTCTTTCGGTATAATTCGAGGGCCACGATGCCTCAATTTGTGCTGCCTGGGACCGTTACAGCTGAATGACTCGGAGAAACGCCATGCAGCACCCTGGCAAAACGTTCGGGGCTACATAACTTGCTCGGATACGTGCGCCTGAACCCAGTATCGGCCTCTGAGTTATCGGAATAACCTCGTTATCGGAATAACCTCGACTTTGAATATAAGCCTCTGGAAACCCTACGAGTTCCCTGGGCCTAATGGGGCAAAATACAGAAGTGTTTTAATTGCGTTCCCGCTGTGGAATGGTGTAGGAGGCTCAATCTTGCGATTACCGGGCTTCTATCGAGCCTCCATAAACGGCTTCGCCCTAAAAATACATTGATCTGAAGAAGGAGCGTAGCGTGACGGTTTCGTCAAAGACCCCATTGCTCGATCAAATCAAGATCCCCCAAGACCTTAGGCGCCTCGAACCCAGTCAGTTACGGCAGGTTGCCGACGAATTGCGCCGGGAGACAATCGATGCGGTCGCCGTGACCGGCGGCCATCTTGGCGCCGGCCTCGGCGTCATCGAACTGACCGTGGCACTCCATTACGTGTTCAATACGCCGACCGACCGACTGGTCTGGGACGTCGGACACCAGGCCTATCCGCACAAAATCCTGACGAACCGCCGCGATCGCATCCGCACACTGCGGCAAGGTGGCGGCCTATCCGGCTTCACTAAGCGCACCGAGAGCGAATACGATCCGTTCGGCGCCGCGCATTCTTCGACGTCGATTTCCTCTAGCCTCGGCATGGCGGTCGCTCGCGATCTGCAGAACAAGCAGAACAACGTCATCGCGGTAATCGGCGACGGCGCAATGTCGGCCGGCATGGCCTACGAGGCGATGAACAATGCCGGCGCCATGAATTCGCGGCTCATCGTCGTCCTCAACGACAACGACATGTCGATCGCACCGCCCGTCGGCGCGCTTTCCGCCTATCTGGCGCGGCGCGTTTCCGGGCGCGGTTACCATCGGTTGCGCAAGATTTTCCATCAAGTGGCTAAGCGGCTGCCAACGAAAATGTTGCAACAGCGCGCCTTGGCGATGGAAGAGTATGCGCGCGGCCTCGTCACCGGCGGAACGCTGTTTGACGAACTCGGATTCTTCTACGTTGGGCCGATCGACGGTCACAATATCGATCACCTGTTGCCGGTACTTAAGAATGTGCGCGACATGAAGAACGGACCGATTCTCGTTCACGTCGTGACGCAAAAAGGCAAAGGTTACGAGCCGGCGGAAAAATCCGCAGACAAATACCATGGCGTGGTAAAGTTCGACGTTGCGACCGGCGCCCAGCAGAAATCCAAAACCGCGGCGCCGCAATACACCAAAGTTTATGCCGAGAGCCTGATCAAGGAAGCGCGCAAGGACGACAAGATTGTCGCGATAACCGCTGCGATGCCATCCGGCACCGGGCTTGATCTGTTTCAGAAGGCATTTCCGAACCGGACATTCGATGTCGGAATCGCCGAACAGCATGGAGTGACATTCGCCGCCGGCCTTGCCACCGAGGGCTATAAGCCGTTCGCGACGATTTATTCCACCTTCCTGCAGCGCGCCTACGACCAAGTCGTGCACGATGTCGCCATTCAGCGGCTGCCGGTGCGCTTCGCGATGGACCGCGCCGGCCTCGTCGGCGCCGATGGTCCGACGCACGCCGGCGCCTTCGATGTCGCATATCTCGGCTGCCTGCCCGGTTTCGTGCTGATGGCGGCTGCCGACGAAGCCGAACTGGTCCATATGGTTTCAACCGCCGCAGCGATCGACGATCGTCCGTCGGCCTTGCGCTATCCGCGCGGCGAAGGAACCGGCGTGCCGCTTCCGGAAGAAGGTAAGCCGCTCGAAATTGGCAAGGGTCGGATCGTACGCGAAGGCAGCAAGGTCGCGCTATTCTCGTTCGGCGCCCGGTTGGCCGAATGCTTGAAGGCGGCCGACGAGCTTGCGACCTATGGTCTCTCCACAACCGTTGCCGACGCGCGGTTCGCAAAGCCGCTCGACGTTGACTTGCTGCTTCGTTTGGCGCGCGAACACGAAGTGCTGCTGACCGTCGAGGAGGGCTCGATCGGCGGTTTCGCCGCGTTTGTGATGCAGGCGCTTGCGGAGCACGGCGTGCTCGACCGCGGCCTCAAAGTGCGCTCGATGGTCCTGCCCGACATCTTTATCGATCAGGACAGTCCCAACGCCATGTACGCCAAGGCTGGGCTCGATGCCAAAGGCATCGTCGCCAAGGCCTTCCAAGCTCTTGGCCAAAACCTCCAGGGCGAGGTGGTCAAGCTGGCCTAAGGTAGCATCTGCGACCGACTGGTTTTTCCCTCCGTGGAAATTCAGCCGAAGCACTATATGCTTGTCGCCAACCGCACCGCGTCACCCCTGTTGCAGTGATGCGCGGACGCGAAGATCTGCCATGGTCAAACGAGAGCGCGCCGATCTCTTGTTGGTGGCGCGCGGTCTGTTCGAAAGCCGCGCCCGGGCGCAAGCCGCAATCGCGGCCGGTCGCGTTACCGCGGACGGCAGTGTCATCCGCAAACCATCGGATGAAATTTCATCTATCGCGGTGATCACCGCCGTGCCTGCGCATCCGTATGTATCGCGCGGCGGCGTCAAGCTCATGGCAGTACTCGAAGCTTTGTCGATCAACGTCACCGATCGGGTCTGCCTTGATGTTGGTTCCTCGACTGGCGGCTTCACCGAAGTGCTCCTCGCGCGCGGGGCGCGACACGTTTACGCCGTGGATGTCGGCCGCGCGCAGCTGCACACAAAGTTGCGCAACCGCGAACGCGTGAGCTCAATCGAACAAACCGACATCCGTGACCTCGATCGAGCGTGCTTTTCTGAGTCGCCCGATTTTGCCGCAATAGACGTAAGCTTTATTTCGCTTAAGCTCGTGCTGCCTCATGTCGGCCGCCTGCTAATGCCTTCCGCAACGCTTCTGGCTTTGATCAAACCACAATTCGAAGTGGGCCGTCGCGACGTCAAAAAGGGAATTGTGCGCGACGCCACCGTTCAGGCTACGATCTGCGACGACATCGCCAACTTCCTTGCCCAGTTAGGTTGGCGCATCGGCGGCCGCGTTCCTTCGCCGCTCCTCGGCGGCGATGGCAATCGTGAATTCTTCATCGAGGCCCAGCGTGGTTGAGCGAATTCTGATCGATCGACTTGGCCAGCGCGGCGACGGAATAGCCGACAGCTTTGGCGGACCGATTTATGTCCCAGCTGCGCTGCCAGGCGAGGTCGTCGAAGTGGATTCCGTGCCCGATCAGCCTGATCGGCGGCGCCTTCTGAATGTGGAGAAATCGAGCCCGCAACGGATTGACCCGATTTGCCGGCATTTCGGAGTTTGCGGCGGCTGCGCCTTGCAACATTTGAACGAGGATTCCTACGCCAGCTGGAAACGGGACCTGCTCATTACTGCCTTGAGTCAGGCTTGCATTGAAGCACCCGTCCACGCGCTTATCGATGCGCATGGCGACGGACGGCGCCGCGCCGTATTTCATGCGCGCCGCGGCAGCCATGACGTGCTGGAGGTCGGCTTCTCGGCGGCTCGCGCGCATCATGTCGTGGCAATCGATCGCTGTCCGATCTTGGCAAAAAGTCTAGACGGTGCACTAAACGTGGCTTGGGCGATCGCCGAATCGCTCGATTTCACTCGCAAGCCGCTGGACATCCAGTTTACGGCAACGGACCAAGGGCTCGACGTTGACATCCGCGGTTCCGGTACACTCACTGCATCAACCATGGCCGCGCTGGCGCGCGCGGCGCAGCGGTATAATCTCGCAAGACTGACCCGTCACGGCGAACTAATTGCACAAACGCGCGCTCCCACAGTACGGATGGGTACTGTGACCGTCCCGTTGCCGCCGGGCGCTTTCTTGCAAGCAACGGCACAAGGCGAAGCCGTCCTATCCGATCTTGTTGTGGAGTCGTGCACTGGCGCGAGTCGCGTCGTTGACTTGTTCGCCGGCGTGGGGCCCTTCGCGCTGCGACTTGCCGCCCATGCTCGCGTGTCTGCTTTTGACCAGGACGAGGCTGCTATAGCGGCGCTGAAGCGCGGCGTCGCTGGCACCGCCGGACTAAAACCGGTCGAAGCCGAGCAGCGCGACCTCTTCAAAGCGCCCTTGAGCGCAGCGGAGCTCAATGGCTTTGATGCCGTGGTGTTCGATCCGCCACGCCTAGGCGCTCAGGCGCAATCGCGAGAGATTGCGGCGAGCCGTGTGCCGATTGTCGTCGCTGTGTCGTGCAGTTCCGGGACCTTCGCGCGCGATATTCGTCACCTGCTCGATGGCGGCTATGGCCTATTGTCGGTCACTCCAGTCGATCAATTCCGTTATTCAGCGCATGTCGAGATCGTGGCGCGACTGCAAAAGTAGCACCTGCCCGCGGTTTGTTTTTCATGATATTGCAGACGCCGCTCGATGTCGTCTTGTCACGCAAAGGATCATTAAAAATGACTAGCGTCCTCTTTTCTCCCATCGCGCTGCGTGGGCTTACCCTGCCTAACCGCGTCGTGGTGTCGCCGATGTGCCAATACAATTCCGATAACGGCTCCGCTAACGATTGGCATTTGATGCATCTCGGCAGCTTTTCTTTAGGGTGCGCGGGTCTCGTCATGTGCGAAATGACCAATGTCAATCCGCGCGGCCGCATTTCGCCGAAATGCGCCGGCCTGTGGTCAGACGAGAACGAAGCGGCGCTCAAGCGCGTCCATGATTTTTGCCGCGCTTACGGCGTCGCAAAGCTGGGCGTGCAGCTAGCGCATGCCGGACGTAAAGGGCCGACCACTCCGCCAGCCGCGGGCGGCAAACCTATTCTGACCAAAGAGGAAGGCGGTTGGACGCCGGAGGCGCCGTCAGCAATCCCCTACGATATCGGCTGGCCAGTGCCGCAAGCCATGACCAAAGAGGACATCAAGCGCTGCATTGGAGAATTCGCCGCTGCCGCCAAACGTGTCGATCGTATCGGCTACGATGTGATCGAGCTGCACGGCGGCCATGGTTATTTGCTGCATCAATTCATGTCGCCAATTTCCAATCAGCGCACTGACGAATATGGCGGTTCAACTGAGAACCGCATCCGCTTTCCGATCGAAGTATTCGAGGCGGTGCGCAAGGTGTTTCCTGAACAAAAGCCGATTGGCATGCGGATTTCGGCGACCGATTGGGTCGACGGCGGTTGGACGCCGGAAGAGGCCGTCATCCTGGCCAAGGAACTCAAAAACCGCGGCATGGACTATATGGACGTGTCCACTGGCGGATTGGATCCACGGCAAAAAATTCCACTCGCGCCGGGTTACCAGGCTCCGTTTGCTGAGAAAGTGAAGAAAGGAAGCGGTATTACCACAATGACCGTGGGCCTGATTGCCGGTTATCAGCAAGCCGAAGACATCGTATCGTCCGGCAAAGCCGACATGATCTGCCTCGCTCGCGGTGCAATGTGGGATCCGCGCTGGGCTTGGCATGCGGCCGAAGAGCTTGGAGCCGAGACACCCTACGCTCCAAAAATGATGGGCTGCCACCCCAAACTGCGGCCCCAATTGTTCCCGAAGCGCGCTGCGGCCATGAGCTGAGCTGGCTCAGCGAAACTGTGACGGCAATTAGCCTCACACCTCCGTCGGCTCTGTGCCGACGATCTCAATGCCAAATCCGGAGAGGCCGACATAAGTCGTCGGCCGCGAAGAGGTTATAAGCCTGATCGAATTGACGCCGAGATCCTTGAGAATCTGGGCGCCAAGGCCGACTTCCCGCCATTGGCGCGTTCGCGCTTCGCCAGAGGGACTTTCTCCGGATTTGGGAATCGAGATCACCGGCACGCCCGCAGTGCCGTCGCGCAATATCACCAGCACTCCCCTGCCCTCGGCTTTGAACCGCGCCAAGGCCTGATGGATTGGTTTGCCGCCGCCAAACACGTCGAAAATTATATTGGCACGATGCAGACGGGTCAGCACGTTCTTGCCGTCGCCGATACGACCATGGACGAACGCCATGTGATGAACCTGGTCGAATGGAGTGACAAAGGCATAGCCGGTCAAAGTGCCGATCTCCGATTCGACTGGAAACTCGCCAACACGCTCGATTAATTTGTCCCGTGCTTGTCGATAAGCAATGAGCTCGGCGATGGTGATGCGCTGGAGTTTCTGCCGTTGCGCGAAGGCCGCAAGCTCAACGCCGTGCATCACGGTTCCGTCGTCATTCATGAGTTCGGCCAGCACGCCTACCGGCGGAAGGTCGGCCAACCGGCATAAATCGACGCAAGCCTCGGTGTGACCCGAACGCATCAGCACGCCGCCTTCTTTCGCTACTAGCGGAAAGACATGGCCGGGGCGGACGAAGTCCGACGGGCCGAAATTGCTGTTTGCCAGTGCCCGCACTGTGTTGGTGCGTTCCTCGGCAGAAATACCGGTGGTGAGCCCGTGGCGAACATCCACGGAGACAGTAAAAGCGGTGCCAAGCGGTGCGTCATTGAGCGCCACCATGGGATCGAGGTGAAGGCGCCGAGCTTCCTCCGGCGCGAGAGGTGCGCAGACAATGCCGGACGTATGGCGGATGATGAACGCCATCTTCTCCGGCGTGCACAAGTTCGCCGCCACAAACAAATCGCCTTCGTTCTCGCGATCATCGTCATCGGCTACGATGATCAGTTCGCCGCGCGCAAAGGCGGCGATGGCCGCTTGGATGCGTTGATGCGTGTTGCTCATTTCTATAGTCGTCCCCGCCGGCCGCATGATAGCAGCAAAGCATGTTGCGCTTTAGTGCGGCGCCCGCAATGGCCAGGTCGGAGCTTCGCCGACTTGCCCGCGCTGCCGCAGATAATGATCTGCGATCACACATGCGACCATCGCTTCCCCGATCGGCACCGCACGGATACCGACGCATGGATCGTGGCGGCCAGTTGTTGAAATCTCCGTCTCGCGCCCATGACGATCGACGGTGCGACGTGGAATGAGAATAGAGGATGTCGGCTTTACCGCGAAACGGGCCACCACCGGTTGTCCGGTTGAAATCCCGCCCAGGATGCCGCCAGCATTGTTAGAAAGAAATAGCGGCTTGCCGTCGTTGCCCATACGCATCTCATCGCCGTTTTGTTCGCCAGTGAGCTCGGCTGCGCCGAAACCGGCGCCAATTTCCACGCCCTTGACAGCGTTGATGCTCATCAAGGCACCGGCGAGGTCGCCGTCCAATTTGCCGTAGATCGGCGCGCCCAATCCGGCGGGCACGCCTTCCGCGACGATTTCGATGACGGCGCCGATTGAGGACCCGCGCTTGCGCAGGCTATCGAGATAATCGCCGAGCATTGCCGCAGTCTTGGCGTCCGGACAAAAGAATGGATTGCGTTCAACTTCGGACCAGTCCCAGCGCGCGCGGTCGACGCGATGCGGTCCCATTTGCACCAACGCGCCGCGGACTATCATGCCAGGTACGATTTTGCGCGCGATTGCGCCCGCGGCAACCCGCATCGCCGTTTCGCGCGCCGATTGGCGGCCACCGCCGCGGTAGTCACGCAAGCCGTATTTTATGTCGTAAGTATAGTCGGCATGGCCCGGCCGGTATTTGTCCTTGATATCCGAATAATCCTTCGAACGCTGATCGACATTATCGATGAGGAGGGCAATCGGCGTGCCGGTCGTGACCTGTTGGCCGCTCGCTTCGTCGACGAACACACCCGAGAGAATCCTGACCGCATCCGGCTCCTGACGCTGGGTGGTGTAGCGCGATTGGCCCGGCCGACGCCGATCGAGATAGGGTTGAATGTCCGCCTCGCTCAGCGGAATGCGCGGCGGGCAACCGTCAACGACGCAGCCGATCACTGGCCCATGGCTTTCGCCAAAGGTGGTGACACGAAACAAATGCCCGAACGTATTGAACGACATGACACGGTTAAGACATTGAATTCCTTACAATGAATTACGCCGAAGCGGCCGGAGCTTGGTAGCCCGCACGTTTTACCGGGTCAAACGGGCTTGTTTTGCACGCGGCCAAAAGATGGGCGGTTTACGCTTCAGCAAAATTTCTGTCCCTGGAATGGGCCCTCGGGCAAGAAGCTTGCGGATAAACGTTCATGCCTCATTCATCTGGCTGAACGGTGATTAATCGCAAGCTGAATATCCGTTAAGCTACAGAAAAATAAGCACTATTTGCCTTTTTTGATTGCGGGGGGAACTCTCTCTGTGCCATTGTTCCGTTCGGTAAGGGGGCGAGGGCCCAGGGACAGATCAAGAGCGATCAAACCCGCGACTTGAACCAACCCTGCCGAAGTTTCACACCAACACCAAGGAAGAGAGTCATGGCGAAGAAGAAGAAAAAGAAGAGCAGCAAATCGAAGTAATGCCTCTGGCGCTCGCCTCGTACTGGGGCTGCGTCATCAGCAACTTCGGATTTTCCGCGGAATCGACACGATCCGCCAAGCGGCTGAACGATGTTCAGCCGCTTTTGTTGTGACTGGCAACATTTCCCCTAATTCGCGCGATTAGGCGTAACGCGAGACCTTGCCGTCCGCAAAAACGTAAACGACACCTTGCTCGATTTGCGCGTGCGTGGCTTGTTCTTCCGGCAAGATATTAAAGAGCGCCAAGAGCACACGCACGCCGCCGCCGTGCGCCGCGACGACCGTGTCCGACGTCAGCGACCGATACCAGCTGCCGATACGATCAGCGACTTGCCGGTAGCTTTCGCCGCCGGGCGGCGCAAAATCCCATTTGTCGCGTTCGCGCTGCGTCAGTTTGCCCGTGCTTCGCGCCTCGATCTCCGGCAGCGTCAAGCCTTCCCATTCCCCATAGGCAATCTCAATCAATCGATCATCGATCTCGTAATTGAGTGGTTGCAGGCCGAGCGTCGCGCGCAACACTTCCATGGTTTCGCGCGCGCGTTTGAGCGGACTCGAAATATACTTGAAGTCTTCCGGCCGCCTGTGATCGCGCGCGAACAGACCGCGCAGTACGGCTCCGCATTCCACAGCCTGCTGTCGCCCACGCGCGTTGAGCTCGGTATCGCGGCGCCCCTGCAACCGGCCTTCCTTGTTGTAGTCGGTCTCGCCATGTCGAACGTAGTATAGGACCGGCATTCTCGTTTCGGTTTTCATGGGCTTTCGCTGCTGCCGGCAACGAGCGGAAAACGAGGTGGCGGCTACTCCTTGCCGACCACGATGTCCGGGGCGTCCGGATGTTTCATGCCGACAATATGGTAACCGGCATCGACATGATGGATTTCCCCGGTCACGCCGCGCGACATGTCAGAAAGTAGATAGGCACCTGCATCGCCGACTTCTTCGATCGTAACACTGCGGCGAAGCGGCGCGTTATGCTCGTTCCATTTTAGGATGTAACGGAAATCACCGATGCCCGATGCCGCGAGAGTCTTGATCGGACCCGACGAAATGGCGTTGACCCGAATGTTTTTCACGCCGAGATCGGCGGCCAGATAGTAGACCGAGGCTTCAAGCGCAGCCTTGGCCACTCCCATCACATTGTAATGCGGCATCCATTTCTCAGACCCATAATAGGTTAAGGTCAGCATCGAGCCGCCATTAGGCATCAGCTTCTCGGCACGCTGCGCGATTGCTGTAAATGAATAGCAACTGATCAACAGCGTCTTGGTGAAATTGTCGGCTGTGGTTTCGATGTAGCGGCCGTCGAGTTGATCCTTGTCGGAAAAAGCGATGGCATGGACCAAAAAATCGATGCTGCCCCAAGCCGACTGCACGGCAGCGAAGGCGGCATCGATACTCTTGGAATCCATCACATCGCAATCGCCGACCACAATACCGCCGACTTCGTGGGCGAGCGGTTCGACCCGCTTTTTCAGCGCGTCTCCCTGATATGTGAAGGCAAGGTCAGCGCCGTGCATCCGGCACGCTTTGGCGATCCCCCAGGCCAGGGAACGATTGTTCGCGACCCCCATGATCAGGCCACGTTTGCCGCGCATGAGGCCTGAGGTTTCCGGCATTCCCCGCACCCGCGACCCAATTCCAGCCCCCGAGCCTCCTATGGCATAGGGTAGTTTGACCATCAAGCCGCGGGCCGGAAAGCGGAATAGACGGGAACCGCTGGTGTTTTGAATATGGCGCTGGTGAAAAGCGCATTGGCAAGCTTTAAACTATAGGAGGTTTCCAACGGGGGGTTAACGCTTGAGTGAATTTCGGGAACGGATCGAGACGGCAATTCCAGCGCTCCGGCGCTATGCGCGTGCACTCACCCGTGACGCTGAAACAGCGGACGACATCGTGCAGGACACGCTGGTGCGGGCGCTGCGCTCCGAACACTTGTTTCATGGCGGAGACATGCGCGCCTGGCTCTATACGATCCTGACCAACCTCAACCGTAATCGACTCCGTACCCTGGCGCGGCGACCCGTGGTAACGCCGATCAAAGACAATGATGCGACCGCGAGTGGTCCGGATTCGGGCGGCCGGGACATCGTTCGTGCGCTCGAAATGCTCACGGAAGAACAGAGGTCCGCTTTGCTCCTAGTCGTGCTCGAAAGCCTTACCTACCGCGAGGTTTCAGAAGTCCAAGGCGTGCCGATCGGCACTGTGATGTCGCGCCTCGCCCGCGCCCGCAATGAAATCAAAGCATATCTCGACGGCGAGCGCCCGACGCTGCGCCGCATCAAATGATCATGAGATAAAACGATGACCGACCGAGATCACGTCAGCGAAGAAGAGCTCAACGCCTATGTCGATAACGAGCTGCCAGCCGATCGGCGTAGCGCCGTCGAGGCATGGCTTGCCTCGCACGCCGATGACGCGGCCCGTGTCGCCGCCTGGCGCAAGCAAGCAGAGCTTCTTTGCCACCGTTATGGCCATTTGGAATACGAAACGCCGCCGACGCGCTTTAATCTCGATCGGCTGGCGCGGCGCCGCTATGGCGCGCTTGCTGCGGTCGCAGCCTGTGTGGCCGCATTCATGATCGGCTTAGCCACCGGCTGGACCGTGCATGCGATCGAGACCGAGAGACCTTCCGATCTGGCGCGTTTCACCAATGACGCACTCCTTGCCTATCGGCTCTACACCGTGGAAGTCCGCCATCCAGTCGAAGTCCCGGGCGATCAGCGGCCGCATCTGGTCGAGTGGTTGTCAAAACGGGTGGGCTCGCCGTTGCACCCACCGGAGCTTGACAAACAGGGGCTAAAGCTTGTTGGCGGGCGTCTGCTTCCCGGTCCAACTGGACCGTCAGCTTTTTTCATGTATGAGAACACGTCGGGCGAGCGCTTCACGCTTTATTGCGGGCGCGTCAGCGATGGCGAGACGGCGTTGCGCTATACGACGGGCGGTCAGAATGCTGCCTATTACTGGGTTGACCAGAATTTGGCCTACGTGCTGAGCGGGCCGATGGAGCCGGGGAAGCTGCGCGAAATCGCGCAAGCCGCCTACGATCAGATTGACCGCCGGACAGCACCGCAGGGCTGAAGGAGCGTTAGGGCAGGCTGCGAGGTCATTGGCTCAAATGTCCTTGCGCGGATCGTAGGTCTTTTCGCCCTGCCATTTTTTCATCAGCGCTTCGAGCTCACTGTCGCTGCGATCTGGCAGAGCAATCCGGACGGTGGCGAGCAAATCACCGCGGCCGCTCTTGGCGGGGAAGCCTTTGCCCTTGAGGCGGAAGGTGCGGCCGCTTGAAGTCCAAGCCGGAATTGTGATCTCGACTGCCCGATCGAGCGTCGGAACGCGCACCTTGGCGCCGAGCACGGCCTCGTACAGCGTAACCGGCAAATCAAGCCGTAAGTCGGCACCTTCGAGAGTGAAGACCGGATGCGGCGCTATCGATACCGTGATCAGCACGTCGCCGGCGCGGCCTTGCCCGGCCATGCCCTGCCCCTTCAATCTGATCTGCTGGCCGTTCGTGATGCCGGCTGGAATCTTCACGTCGACATCCTTGCCGGTCGGCAACTGCAATCGCTGCGTCACGCCGCTTGCCGCTTCGGGCAGCGTCACTGTGAGCGACGCCTGGACATCTGCGCCGACACCGAAATCATCTGACTCGAAATTCGATCGGGCGCCGGTGCGCGGGCCGCGACCCGCCTGACCGAAGGCCTCCTTGAGGATATCCTCGAACCCGCCAAAGCCACCCCCGCCCCGCCGCGTCGTTCGTGTAAAGCCCTCCGGACCGAAATTGAAGCCTTCGTAATTCACATCCGGGCCGTAGCCCCCGAATCCCGCCCCCGGCCTGGCGCCGCCGCCAAAGCCCTCGAAACCGTGGAATCGCGGTTTGCCCTCGGCATCGATCTCGCCGCGATCGAAGGCTTTGCGCTTGTCCTCGTCGCCAAGCAATTCGTGTGCGGCGTTTAGCTCAGCAAAGCGTGACGCCGCTTTGGGATCGTTTTTGTTGGCGTCGGGGTGCAGCTTTTTTGCAAGCCGGCGGTAGGCATTCTTGATCTCGCCGGCGCTCGCCTTGCGATCGACGCCCAAGACTTCATAGGGATCACGCATCCCCCTGTAACTCCGCCTTATTGTTCGGGCCTGCCCCCGTCCCCGCCCTGCTGGACCGGTCACTTCAATGTGGGAATAAGGCACGCGCCCCGCAATGTAACCGAAACGAGGCCGCTTAGGCGATGATCGATTAGCTCGATTTCAGCGGCTTTAGCCGTTTTACCTCCCACGTGCCGCTGTCGGTGCGGCAGGCAGCCCCTTCAAGCCAGTCCTGCGCGGCGCCATGGATGTAGCTAGCGAGGAAATCGCGACAGGCTATGCCCGCGTCGGAATAGGACGTCGCCAAGGGTGTGATATTGCCGCCGGCTCCGCTGTGGGGATTTTCCCACGGCACGCTGCCGCCCTTGCCGCCGCGCGACAGCGCCTCCGAAGCCGCCGAACGCGCATAGGCAAGATCAAGCTCAGTTTGCGAGGAGGCTTTGGACGGAGCGCCTGAAGATGCGGCTGGGGGCTGCTTGATCGTTCCAGTCGATTGCGGCTCGCTATCGTCGCTCGAGACGAGTGAAGCAAGCTGGTAAGAACAGCCGGAAACCGCCAGGGCCAGCAGCATCGCTGCAATTGGGCCGACACCAATAGGCCATGGGCGCCCTAACCAGCGACATAGGCGCAGCACCAGTGTTCGATTATATAGAGACTGGCGGCATGGTCCCCGACCGTCCCACGCGAGCACTTGGGTACTCCAACGATGTCCGACGCGGCGCCTATTGAACACCCGGCAGGGTTAACAGGCGGTGACTTCACCGAGGCCGAGGAGCCGCTGCGCCTGTTTGCGGCCTGGTTCGCCGATGCCAAGCGGACGGAACCGATCAATCCCGATGCGATGACGCTTGCCACGGTCGACGCAGAGGGGCTTCCCAATGCGCGGATGGTCTTGTTGAAGGGTTTCGACGAGCGCGGCTTCGTTTTCTACACCAATTCGGACAGCATCAAAGGTCACGAAATGGCCGCCGCGCCAAAAGCGGCGTTGGCGTTTTATTGGAAATCGCTGCAGCGGCAGGTCCGCGTGCGCGGGCAGGTGGAAGCCGTATCCGCGGCGGAAGCGGACGCCTATTTTGCCACGCGCTCACGGATGGCACAGATCGGCGCCTGGGCGAGCAAACAATCCGCCGCACTCGAGAGCCGGTTAGCGTTCGAGAAGGCGATTGCGCGCTTTACCGCGAAATTCACCGTCGCTACCGTGCCGCGACCGCCATTTTGGGTTGGTTACCGCGTCACTCCGCAGGAGCTTGAGTTCTGGCAGGAACGGCCATTCCGTTTGCACGATCGCGTATCCTTCACGCGCGCCACGCCGGGTGCGCCGTGGATCAAAACGCGGCTTTATCCATGAGCGTCTAACCAGATGCCAGCAAGCAATCAGCCGCGACGCACGCTCCTTCTCACCGGAGCAAGCCGGGGCATTGGCCACGCTACCGTAAAACGGTTCGCTGCAGCAGGATGGCGTGTGATTACCTGTTCACGACATCCCTTCCCAGAAAACTGCCCCTGGGAAGCAGGCCCCGAAGACCACATCCAGGTCGATCTCGCCAGTCCCGAAAACACCGAACAGGCGATCATCGAGACCAAGCGCCGTCTTAACGGCGAGCTGCACGCACTGGTCAACAATGCTGCCATCTCGCCGAAAGCCACCGGCGGTAAACGGCTCAGCTCAATTGCAACCTCGCGTGACCATTGGCAGCACGTCTTTCAGGTAAATTTCTTCGCGCCGATCATGTTGGCGCGCGGGTTGCTCGACGAGTTGAAAGCCGCCAAAGGCGCGGTTGTCAACGTAACTTCAATCGCGGGTTCGCGCGTACACCCCTTCGCCGGCGCCGCTTATGCAACCTCCAAGGCGGCGCTCGCGGCATTGACGCGGGAAATGGCTGCCGATTTCGGCGCGGTTGGCATACGCGTCAACGCCATCGCGCCGGGCGAAATAGACACCGCGATGCTGTCTCCAGGAACGGAGAAGATCGTCGAACATATTCCGATGCACCGGCTCGGCACGCCTGACGAAGTGGCGAAGATCATTTACGTGCTGTGCACCGATACGGGGTCTTACGTGAATGGCGCCGAAATCCATATTAACGGCGGCCAACACGTCTAGCGGTCACGCCAGAACGTCATTCAGCGCACCTTGAAAACGAGCTTGCCTCTGAAATGTCGCGATTCGCTCAAGCGATGCGCCTCGACCGCCTGGGATAAGGAATAGAGCTTGATCGCTGGCGGCCGCACCGCTTCTGTTTCCACAAGCCTGGCAACGCGCTCCATCGCCGCACGCGAGCGTCCCACCGGCGGCCGCAAAGAGACGACGTCGCTGCGCGTCGGTTTGGGTGCTTCGACGCCGGACGCAATAAAGGCAGCGCGACCGCCGGCTTTGAGAACGGCAAAGGACTTTTGCCCGACATCGCCGCCGACCGTGTCGAACACCGCATCGCAGCCACTGACAACGCTCGCAAAATCCTGCGCGTTATAGTCGATCACTTTGTCGGCACCGAGACCGAGAACATAGTCGCGGTTTGCTGCGCTGGTCGTGGCGATAACGCGCGCGCCGAGATGTTTGGCAAATTGGATAGCAAAACCGGCAACACCGCCGGCGCCACCCTGAATCAAGATCGTTTCACCCCGCTGGAGCTGCAACGTGTCGGCAATTGAGTTGACAGCGGTCAGTCCGGTTAGCGCCACGGCCGCAGCGTCCACGTGCGACAGGGCCTGCGGTTTTTTAGCAATGATTGCCGCTTTGATGACGATCTTTTCGGCATAGGTCCCTTCCCTGCCCATATCGAGAACGCCGAACACGGCATCGCCGACTTTAAAGTCGTTCACGCCATTGCCCAGGGCGCTGACCAGGCCAGAAAAGTCGCGTCCAGGAATGAGGGGAAAGTTTGCCCCGGAATGGCGGGCATATTGTCCCGACCGAAATTTCCAATCGGCGGCATTGATGCTCGCTGCGGCGACGTCGACGACGACTTCGCCCGGTGCAGGAGTGGGGTCCGGCAGGTCGCCATATTGCAACACTTCGGGTCCACCAAAACGCTCAAAAAAGACAGCCTTCATCGGATGCTAGCCTCACTGAAATGATTGATCGTCAAGCATAGGGTAGCTCGTACTCGTCGCAAAACGGCACCCCTCCTAACCGCTGCCGCCGCCGGCAAGTCGTTGATGCATGTGAGACTCACGTACGCAAGAAGTCCAGCACGGCGGTTTCGGCCAAAACTGCTTGTGGAATACTGTGCTGCGCCGAACGGGCGCGTTCTTCGGCGGTCTGTGTCGCCTGCAGATAGGCACCGAGATGGCGCGCACGTTCGATGATCCTTTTGTTCTCCGGCAAACGTTGCGTTTCGAAACGGCGGAGCGCGGTGTCGACGTCCTCGGCCGCAAGCGCTTCCACGAGTGCCGCCGCATCATCTGCCGCTTTGGAAACCCCGGCGGCAACGTGCGGCCGTGCTACAAAAGCAGCGTCGCCGATAATCGCCACGCGCCCAAAGGCAAGCTGCGCACTCTCCAGGTCGTAAATCGGCTGAAGGATCGGCTCGTCGATGAGCCGGATGATTGCGCGGAATTGCGGCGGCAGCAGCCGTTCCGCCGCTGCACGCATCGCCGCGATGTGCTCAGCGCGAATAAGCGGCGGCGGGATCGAAATCGAATGGCCGACACCGCCGCGATCAGTGAGGAGCTGCGGCAGCTCCGTTCCCTCATCCACTGGCCGATACCAAACCACATTGTATCGCCGCTGGCCCTCTCGCAGCTCGTTGTTCGCCCCGGAGACGGGATAGCCGAGGCATTGCTCCCCCGGCGGCAGGCAGAACGTCATCGCCATAAAGAGTTCGGCGTGGATGGCTGGCGGAATCACCACCTCGGGCAATAGAGCCCGCCAAGCGACATAGCCAGCATAGAGCGGCGCAATCTGCGGCAGACATTGCTGCCGCACCGTCGAGCGCAAGCCGTCGGCGCCAATAAGCACGTCGGCGCGGACCATCTGGCCATCGCCGAGCTGCGCGATGACCTCCTGCTCGTTTTGGTCGAAGACTTTGAGGGCTTGCCCGCGATGGTAGCGTTCCGCCGGGAATGCATCGCGCAAGACGCGATAGACGCGCTCCCATGCGGTGAGCACCTGTGGGCATTCGAACCTCACCGTCACACGGCCGGATTGATCCAGAATTTTTCGCGTACTCATGGCGACGCCGAGATCCCGGGTTTCGAGCCCGAGCGCCTTCATGCGCGCAATTAGTTCGGCCTGCGCGACGATGCCAGCGCCGCGGTCGGCCAATTCCTTCTCGACCCGCTCGAAGACATCGACATCCCAGCCGCGGCGGTGAAGCATGATCGCCGCCAAAAGGCCGCTCATCGAGCCGCCGATTACGACTGCCCGGCGCTTCGTGGTCATCGGAAATTCTCGCAGTTTCTCAAGCTTTCCCCGGCAGGAAAGGTTTTCTATATTGTGCCTACAAAGTTTGGAGGAACGCCATGGCCCTGACTATGATGGACAGGTCGACCGACCGCGCCGACAAATCGGCATGGCCGCCCGCCATCGCGGCCGAATTCGAGCGTGAACGGCAGAACAACAACGGTTGCGTCGGTACGACGCTGCTGTCAGAGAGCGACCGCGCGCGCGTATGGATAATCCGGCTGGCGCCAGGCGAGCGCATCGGCTTTCATCGCCATGTGCTTGACTATTTCTGGACGTCCGTCAGTGGCGGGCGTGGTCGGCAACATGTCCACGATGGCAGCACGGTCGAATATACCTACCAACCAGGCGAGACCCGCCATGAGACTTACGGAGCGGGTGAATTCAAGGTCCATGACCTGGAGAACCTTGGGGACAAGGAAATGGTCTTTATGACCATTGAGTTCTTGGATAGCGCGAATAAGCCGCTGCCCGTTCCCGATAAGGTGCGCGCCGCCGCTTAGCGCGACGATTTCACTGCCTATCGCAGCGCGCTATCAACAATAGGGTTCCCGCCCGCCCATTCTTTGAGAGATCAGGGTGGGAGCAGGTAGTGCGACAAAGCGCGCTCGCCCCGTGGCGCTCTGAGATTAGGGCGTCAATCCCTTTGATTCCTCTCGCCGGCGTGCGGGTGCGGTGCAAAGTTTTCTAGCCAAGACCAAGACATTGCTGCACACTCTGGTGGGGCTGGGTGGCTGACTGATGGTTTTTTCGTTCGATCTTCTGATCAATGCCGTGATCTCCGGTATCCTGATCGGCGGCTTTTATGCCGCCGTGACATCAGGAGTGTCGTTGTCATTTGGAATCTTGGATATCGTCAACATTGCTCACCCCGCTTTCATCATTCTCGGCTCGTATCTCGCTTATGTCGCCAATGCGACCCTCGGCGTTGATCCGATTCTCGCTTCGATAGTGCTCTTGCCCACCTTTTATGTGCTCGGGGCCGGGATTTATCAGGTCTACTACGTCTCGTTCGAGAAACGCGGTCAGGAATCGCTGCGCGGTCTCGCTTTCTTTTTCGGCCTGCTATTCATTACTGAAGTCACGCTCGTGCTTTATTTCGGCGTCGACTATCGCTACGTCGAAGCTTCTTATATTGGCCCGTCATGGCACTTTGCCGCGCTCGACCTGCCGTTGCGGATTTTGGTCCCGTGCCTCGTTTCACTCGTGTTGATTGCAGCGCTGCAAATCTTTCTCACGCGCACTTTTCTTGGACGTGCGGTCATGGCCGTAGCACAAGATCAGCTAGCCTTGCGGTTGATGGCGGTCGATCCGATCAAAATCAAGCGGATCGCATTCGGCATTTCAATCGCGACCGCTTCGCTCGCTGGCGCATTCCTCATCATTATTCAACCGGTCGAGCCGTCGGTCGGACGTGAATATATCGGCCGGATATTCGCAATCTGTGTGCTCGGCGGGATGGGAAGTTTGCCGGGCACCGTGATCGCCGCGATGTTGCTCGGAATCGTCGAGAGCCTCACTTCGACATTCTACGGTCCATCATGGGCGCCGGCAGTATCTTTCGGATTCCTGCTATTGACGCTGGCCGTGCGACCGGCCGGCCTATTGGGGCGATGATCGTGCGCACGCCAGTGTTCCTTCTCATCTGGCTTGGCATTTGTGCCCTGGTGTTTGCCGCCTCGATCGGACTCAACAACGACTACATCTTCTTTGCCGGTTATGTCGTGTTGCAATACGTGGTTCTGAGTACCGCTTGGAATATTCTCGGCGGATATTGCGGCTATGTGAATTTCGGCTCCGCGGCATTCTTCGCGCTCGGCGCTTACTCGAGCGTGGCGATTTACCGGCTTGTTACTGAAAATGATTTATACGGAATACCCATTCCGGTGCTGATGCTAATCGGCGGCGTCGTTTCCGGCGTGGTTGGCTTCGGCATGGGCTACCTGACGCTGCGACTGCGCGGCGCTTTTTTTGCCATCGCGACGCTCGCGCTGGCCGTCGTGTTGCAGACGCTTGTCGTCAACTGGGATTATGTCGGCGGCTCACGTGGCGCGTACATCATTCGTCCGGAACAGATCGCGCCGATCGGCAACTACATCCGCTATTTGTTTCTGATCATGATGTTGCTTGCAGTGGCTGCGATCACGATCGCGCGGCTGATTGAACATTCGCGGCTTGGCTATGGTTTCGCCAGCATTCGCGACGACGAACTTGCCGCCGAAGCATCCGGCGTGCCGACGCTGCGCCTCAAACTCGTCGCCACGACCATTTCGGGGGCCCTCATGGGCATGGCCGGGGCGCCCTTTCCTTACTACATCGGCTACTTGCAGCCCTCCTCTACGTTCGGCTTGGATTATGCGGTCAATTCGATTGCCATGCCGTTGATCGGCGGCACTACCGGCTGGGTCGGCCCTCTGATCGGCGCTTTGCTGCTCGGATCTCTGCAGCAGATCGCAACCGTTACAATCTCATCGGCAGTCAACCTTTTGATCGTCGGCTGTCTTTTGGTTTTCTTCGTTATCATTGCGCCGAACGGGATTGTCGGCTTGATCCATACTTATCTTCAGCGCAAGCCTGAGGATTTCGTCGGCCGCCGGCCCGTCGAAACCGAGATACCAGGACAAGTCCCATGAGCACCGTCGGCGCCGCCAACACGAGTAGTGCCGCCGCAACGGACACGCTGCTTCAAGTTGACAACCTCGGCAAGCGCTTCGGCGGCTTCGTCGCGCTGGAGAACATCGTGCTCTCGGTCGCCGCGGGCGAACGCGTCGGCCTCATTGGCCCCAATGGCTCGGGCAAGAGCACGCTCGTAAATTGCATCTGCGGCACGTTACGCAACGAGCAAGGTACCGTCTATTTTGGCCACCGGAAGCTCGACGGTCTGAACGCGCATCAACGCACCCATCTTGGATTGGCGCGCAGTTTCCAGTTGCCGCGGCCGTTCGTCAGCCTGACGCTCGCTGACAACATCCGCATCCCGCTTATCTATGCCGTCGCGGCGCGACGCGGCAGTCATTACGCCGCGCATGAGATCGAGGAGCGATGCTATGCGCTCCTTCGCGAAGTCGGGCTTGGCGATAAAGCGCGGCGCTTGCCGCGCGACCTTACCCAGGTCGAGATGCGCAAGCTCGAGCTCGCCCGCGCGATGGCGGCCGAGCCGAAGCTCCTGATCGCTGACGAGGCGATGGCAGGACTGACTCATTCGGAAATTGAAGACATCTTATCGTTGCTCATCCGCTTAAACGAGCAAGGCGTGACGATTATCCTGATCGAACACATCATGAGCGCGGTGATGAGTTTTTCACGCCGCCTCATCGTCTTGGTGTCTGGACGGAAGATTGCCGACGGGATGCCGGATCAGGTCATGCGCGACCCTGAAGTCGAAAGAGCATATCTTGGCCAATAGTCTCACCATCGCCGGAATCCATGCGGCTTATGGCGCGGTGCGCGTGATCGAGGACGTGTCGCTCAAGATCAACGGCGGAGAAACCGTCGTGCTGCTCGGCACCAACGGCAACGGCAAAACGACACTCATGAAATGCATTATGGGGATGGTGCGGCCGAGTGAAGGCACGATCGTTGCCGAGATCGATGGCATCCATCACGACCTTATCGGTCGCACCACCGAGGATATCGTCAATCTCGGCATCGCGCTGGTGCCGGAAGGGCGCCGCTTATTTCCGATGTTGACGGTTGAAGAGAATTTGTTGCTCGGTGCATACCGCGCGGCGGCGCGAGCCGAGCTTGTACGCAATCTTGCAGTGTGCTTCGAAACCTTTCCGCGGCTTGCCGAACGCCGCCATCAGCTCGCGGGCAGTCTGTCCGGCGGTGAACAACAGATGCTGGCGCTAGGCCGCGCCCTGATGTTAGCACCGAAGATTCTTCTGGTGGATGAACCGTCGGTTGGCCTGGCACCAATTCTGGTCAGCCGCACCATCGATGCGATCTCAGAAATGAAACGGCGCTATGCGCTTACAGTTTTAATGGCCGAACAGAATTTCAATCAGGCCATTAGAATCGCCGATCGCGGTTACGTCATCGTCCACGGCAAGATCGCCTTCGAGGGACGATCGGCGGAGGAGCTCAATAACAACGATCTGATCAAAAAATTCTATTTGGGTTTGTAATTGAGGTAAGACCGCCAGAAAGGTGTCACTGCACTGGAAAGTCGAAGTAAGTCTCTGGGAATGGCTCGTTCCGTAGCGTGAAATGCCACCATTCCTTGGCGTAAGGGCGAAAACCCCGGCGCTGCATCGCCGCGCTCAGGAGCATACGATTGGCATGCTGATCGGCGGTGACGTTTGAATTTGCGGTCCATGATTTCGGACTGAAGAAATCGAACGGCGTGCCCATTTCGAGTTCGCCGCCATCCGCACGCCCCAGCGTCAGATCGACCGTCGAGCCGCGCGTATGGCCGGATTGCGATGCAATGTAGCCATCCCGGAAGAGTTGGCGCTTATCCACGCCTGGATAAAACTCTGCCTTCGCCACCTGATCTTTCGGATCGTGCGCCCAGCGCACAAAATCGGCAACCGCGCGCGCCGGCCGATAACAATCGAAGACTTTAATAACCAAGCCACGTGCTGCAAGATCGCGCGCAACTTGGCCCAGCGCACTGGCCGCCGGTTGGGTGAGCAAGCAACGCGGCACTCGGTAACCCGCGATCGGTCGGCCGACGAAATTGTGCGATCCAGCGTAGCGAATATCGCTGACCAGACCAGGGACAACAGTTCCGGCATCAATAAACGCTGCCGGACGCTCTGAAGCGCCCGCTAGCTCAGCAAGCGCGACATAAATGCAAATGGAGACTGCTAGGTGCGGTTTCGGCATCGGGCTGGGATTCTATCAGAGTGAAGTTAAAATTGAGAGCCGCTCAACTTTATGAATTAGAGCTCAATCAAAATAAAAACCCAACACAGGCAGTGGAATTGCCAACTCAAGTTAAGCCGTGTGACTGGGGTGATTCAGTTAAAACGTTATCTGAGATGATTCTTAATCAACAAAAGTGATTCGTCTTCATTGAACAAAGTGCACCATCTTGTTGATTGCAGACATTTCCCAAAACATAATAAGACAAGTTACTGGGAGCAAAACAACGAATGCTTCCTGGGGGAATAACAATACCTATCGGGAAATAAGGAAACTGCTCCGTTGTTCAAGCGGGCGTTACGCTAATGGATCAACCCAGGCAGTGGACCGCCACAGGCCTGCCAAGGCCAAAATCGTCAATGCCGCCTTCGCGCAAGCATCACAATAGAGTCCGTGAGCTAGTCCTTCTGAGCGCCGGCCGTTTGTTCAATCGCCACGGTTTTAATGCCGTGTCGATTGACGATGTGATGGCCGAAGCCGGACTGGCGCGCGGAAGTTTTTATTGTTATTTTTCCTCTAAGAGCGACCTGTACGCGCAATCGGTTGCGCGCGTCGTCCACGAAGATCGGGACAATCCGAAACCGAACGGCTCCGAACGGGCGCGAGCAGATAAAATCGTTCGCGATTATTTGTTGGGCAGCGATCACGAGGTGACCGGCGACACGTTCCCAATGATCGGGCTACCCAATGATATTTCGCGCACCGATCGCGCAGTCAGACAGGCATTCGAGTCGGCCCTTAAATTGATGATTCAATCGTTCGAGCAAGTCACCAATGGCGGCGCCGAATCGCGACGCGGAAATGCTCTCGCCATTGCCGCACTTTGCGTGGGCGGCATGGTTCTTTCCCGGTCGATCGACGACCGCAAGCTCGCTGATGAGTTGCGGGGCGCCGCCATGAGCACCGCGCTCAATCTTGGCAAGTGGTGACTGCGGCAGCTATTACGGACAGGCTGACAGCCATCGTCCTTCGATGTTTTCCTGCGAGTCGAGCATTGGCATGCCTGCCATGGCAGCCTTGCTCTGCACCGTGCCAGTGTAATGCCGTGGGCTGTCGAAGTTGAACTCGCCGGTCAGCTCCATATCAAGCTGACCCTTGCAGCTCAATCGCCAATTCAGCAGCGAGCCGTTCAGGTTGCGCTCGATTGGCGCGCATGTCGAATTGACGGTGCGCGATAACGGCGAAAACGTAACGGCAAGGTCGCCGGTGTCCTGAGGTGTGAGGCATTTCGACGACTCGTGGGGAGGCCCGATCACGCCGCCCGTTTGCGTTCGGCTGATGATTTGCCACAGACCTGGCTCGATTCCGTCGGCCCGAGCTACCGGAATGCAGAGACAAGCGGCGCCCAGGAGTCCACATGCGAGGTAAGCGGCGACTGGATAACCCCTCAAAATTACGCAGCAATTTCGAATCATTTCGTCAAGGACCGCCATCGATGCCGTGCCAGGGAACGGCAACCCTGATCAATCGTTATCACGAGACTTCAAGCTCGAGTGAAGACGCGTTTGGTCGCTGACTTTGGCCGCCTATGTTGAGCTGGCTGAGGTTCAGCTCGCTCGCCGCAACGCAGCAAGGGAGGATGCGATGAATCATTCGATACACAGCGCTGATCGCACCACCCATCTGAAAATTGTAGTTGTTGCCTTGATCTGCGCAATTGTGGTTGCGGTGATAGGCATCTTCGCGCATATCAGCAGCAATATCGATCTCGGCACAGCGGCCCTGGTCAAGGCCGGCCGACCGACGAGCCTCAGCGGGACTATTCCTGCGATCCGATAACGTGCTCGCCGGTCGGGATATTCGACTGCTCATCCGGGCGGTCCAGGCGATGCCTCGATCATTCGGCCCTTGAACAGCATCGGACCGGTCGGTGCGCCGCTCGGCGATCCGCCGCTTGGCTCAAGAGAGACCGAATAGCTCCCAGTTCGCATGGTCTCGATGTCGGTATTTGGAGGCATGGGGCGGCTACTAAATTCGTCATTCCCGATCAGCCCAAGTGACACCGGCTTCGCCGATTTCACTGAATTAATCCACAATTCGTAATTGCGACCGCTATCGGGAGCGGATGTCAACCGGCGGATCGTGATCGTCCGCTCTTGCGAATCCAGCATGAGCAGAAATGCAGGCGGGGTCGGTTCCTGTTGCAGGACTGCCACGAGTTGAGGAGCGGTCAAGCGTTTTGCGGCGGCGGACGTTGATTGCGACGGCGTTTGTCGGGCCGTTGCAATGAGCCCCGGCGCGAACTGGGCGGCGCCGACATAGGCTGTCAGCAAGACGGCAATCGCACCCATGGCAATGGCGAGGCCTCGCCAGCGTCGTGTATTTTGATCCAAGGCCTTGGCCTCAGGACGCGTTGCTCGCTGCGGAGCCGCCGTAGCCGATTTCGGCAAATGATCGTCAAATTCGGTCGCCAGCTCCGGGGGCAACAATGTCGACGCAAGCGCCGCGACCGTCGAGGACTCCTCGGACCGCTGTCCCTGTTCAGCAAGTAGATCCGACACCGTTTCAAAGTTCTGCTCCGGGCTAGCGTCAGCGGCTGCCTCAGTCAGCGGCGACTCCACCGGTTGCGCCGGCTCCGATTGCCCGCCGCGCGCGGTGGCGTCGAACGCTAGCTCGCTACGCCGTTCGGCACCATCGATGCTGCTTTTGATCCGCTCCCACAAATCTGGCGGCGGCTCGACGGCCTCAACCATCACGTTGAGCTCGCCAAGCCGATGCTCCCAAAGCCTCACGGTTTCGGCGAATGCGGCGTCCTCCGTCAGTAACGCTTCAGCCTCCTCCCGCTCTTGCGCCGAAAGCGTACCTAGAACGTATTCGGCGGCAAGAGCATCCCGGTCATCGTCGTACATCGCAGCCTCGGCTGAATTGATTAGAAGAACAGGTGGCCGAACGGGCCCCTCTCCGGCTTATGCTCCCATACACTCGCGAATTTCGAGCAGACTGCGGCGAAGCCAAGTCTTGATCGTGTTCCCCGGAATATCGAGCTTGCTTGCGAGCTGATCGCGGCTCCAACCGCTGTAATAGGCAAGCAGCACAATGCGCTGTTTTTCCGGGTCCAAACGGCCGAGGCAAGACAATAGACGCTTAAGTTCGGCCGTCATCTCTCGGCGCGCGAGCGGCGGCGCCTCGGACCCCGCCTCCGGCACCTCAGGCTCTTCGTCGACCGAGACGTCCCCCCGCTTACGAACGATATCGACGGCGCGATTACGCGCCATGGCGACCATCCAGGTGATCGGGCTTGCTGTGGTCTGGTCGAATTGATCCGCCAGTTTCCACACTTTGAGGTAGGTCTCCGCCATAACTTCTTCGGCCAATGCCGGCTTTCCCAAGATGCGGAGCAATACGCCATAAAGCTTTGCGCGCGTCGCGTCGTAAAGGCGTTCAAACGCGGCCTCGTCGCCCCGGCCGACGGCGCCCAGCAGCCAAACAAGCTCGGTCTGCATCAACATAACGGCCCCGGACCCGCAATCGGGCCCACCTCCCCAACAATCAGCTCGCTCGGGTCACAAATGTCCGTCAAAAGCCTCGCCCCGCGCCGAACGACAAAGCTGCCGTTCAGCCGAACGCCTGTCGCTTCCAATATTATCGCCGTGGAATGGGGGCTTCGTCGAGAGCGTCGCAGAGGCCTTTTGGCGCAACCGAGCCCTGCGGTCCCCGGCGCGTGGACGCCAAGGCTCCGCAGCGGAGATTCAATACCTAAAGGACGATCGCTGCCGAGCCAGCGTTAGGGTGGGGATAGGCCGGTCGGGATCAGGCCGGTACAATGCCCCGCGAAGGCAAGAACTCGGCGCCCGCAAGCCCGCTCTGCTCGGTTGCGACTTCGGTCTCGCGTTCGCGCATCTGGTCGCGCACGTCGAGCAATTCCACCTTCTTCAGATCGTCGAATGCCTCGCCCAGCGCCGATTTCGCGTCTTCGAGCTGAATGCGCAGCTCATCAACGGAACGTTTGAGATTTTCTCGACGCGCAATCGCCGCCTTGGCATAAGTCGGATACGCAAAATGCGCCGGATCGTGTATGCCGGCGCGATCCTGCTCGAGACGAATTTCACGTTCGAGTTCCCCCGCCATGCGGTCGAACTCGCCGATCATGGTCTCGATCTGCGCTACTTTGCGCCGCTTTTCATCGAGCTGAAACTTCTTGAGCCGAACAAGGGTCTCACGGGACTTCATAGACTGTTACTCCCCCGAAGCCGCGGATCAGGCGCCCTCACCTGCTCACCCGCCTTCGCCAGAAGGCAAGCGAGACAGCGCAGCACCCGCGATGGCGCTGATTGTGGCGCGATAACGTTAGCGTTCGGTTTCCATCGAGGTCGCCTTCTGCTCCGTAACCTACACTTCGCTCCGCTGTGAGCCTCTAGGCCCCAGAGGGCATGACGGCGAAAGAATTGGTTACCGATGCGGCCATGTTCTTAATCGCTTGTTTACCGGGACCGTTAATCATTACGCCGATCGTCCTGAGGACCGGGACCGCTCGCTCAGCCAACCCAACACCGGACGACGAGTCGGATGAATCGGTTAGCGCCGAGACTTAATCTAGGACATGAACGCAATCGTGGCTAAAAAACCGCTACTTCCCAGCGCCTTGAGACTTTTTTTTCGGATTTGCCGACAGGGTGCTTGCGCGACAGAATCAGGTTTTGTTAACCATACCGTCGTTAGTGTCCCGAATCAGTTTGTCTATGGCGTTTTTCCAGGGGCCGCCGCCGCGGCGCGCCGACCTTGAGCCCGTGCGGCGAAAAAGGGGACTGGCATGCGCGTATTGCTGATCGAAGACGATAGCGCGACCGCGCAATCGATCGAATTGATGCTCAAATCCGAGAGCTTCAACGTTTACACGACGGATCTCGGAGAAGAAGGCATCGACCTTGGAAAAATCTACGACTACGACATCATTCTTCTCGACCTCAATCTGCCGGACATGTCCGGTTTTGAGGTGCTCCGCAGCCTGCGCGTGTCGAAAGTGAAAACGCCCATTTTGATCCTCTCCGGCCTCGCCGGTATCGAGGACAAGGTCAGGGGGCTTGGCTTCGGCGCCGACGATTACATGACCAAGCCTTTCCACAAGGATGAACTGGTGGCGCGCATACACGCGATAGTGCGCCGCTCGAAAGGTCACGCGCAATCTGTCATCCAGACCGGCGACCTGATCGTCAACCTCGACACCAAGACGGTCGAGGTCAATGGGGCGCGGGTGCACCTGACAGGCAAGGAGTACCAAATGCTGGAGCTCCTGAGCCTGCGCAAGGGCACGACTCTGACCAAGGAAATGTTCCTCAACCACCTCTACGGCGGGATGGACGAGCCGGAGTTGAAGATCATCGACGTATTCATCTGCAAGCTCCGCAAAAAGCTCGCCAATGCCTCCAGCGGCAAGAATTATATCGAAACGGTTTGGGGTCGCGGCTATGTGCTTCGCGAGCCGACCGAAGACGAGGCCAAGATCCCGGCCTGAAACCCTGCTCCGATACTGTCAAAAGCCCCGGCCGGTGGCCGGGGTTTGTGCTTGTCGCCTTCATTCTGTTGTCGCGCCGATCAGTTGAAAATGACCGCCGCCTTCATAAGGGATTGCGCTTAGGAGACTGCGGCGATCGTACGCTCCAACGCCAAACCGCCCCAACGCGCCGAGCCCTCGAGGAAATAGCTAACGTCAAGAATTTCGATCGTGACTCCTCTGACGATCGCATATCCGAGCACGTCTGGGCGATCGCCTGCTATTTTCATCGAGCTTGGCGCCGAGAATCTCGCGCGAGTCCGGAACCCGGCAAAGTGCGCGTTTCGTCAACAGGCAGTTACGACAACTGCATCGCCGTTGAGCCTGGCCGAAATCGAAAGCCCGCAATCGCGAGCCAAAATCCCCGTATAAATTGGCTGAATGGCATGGGCACTGACGGGTTCGGCGGGGCTGCCAGCCAAAAGATCGGCGGTGGTGGGCGCCAGGCGCGCATTGAGGCCGCGGGCGGCGACCTGATAGCCCTCGCCCATCGCCTCCACGGTCAGCGTTCCACCGCGTGGGATAGTGCCACTCCCGATCATAAGCATGTTGAGCAGAAGCTTGGCCCGGTTCTTGGCGACGAGCGCGCGCGGTAAATTCCAAACCAGCGTAGTCTTGCTGTCCTCGAGAAGACCCCGGGCTGCCTTCTCAGCATCACCAAGCTCGATTTGTGCACCTACCGAACCGGCGGCGCCAAAGGCCAATCGGCAAAACTGCAGCTTGGCCGACGCCTGGCCGGCGCTCCGCTTGATCAAGTCGAGCGCGAACGTCTTGGTTTCCTCATCTTTGTCTTCCTCCATCACCTCCAGCCCGTTGATGATGGCGCCGACGGGGCTAATCAGGTCGTGGCACAAGCGTGAACAAAGAAGCGCGGCAAGATCGAGTGCGCCGATGGCGAGTGGTGCGGTGATGCGGGCGGACATAGCAGCCTCCGCGGCAGCGTGGGATTTGCCGTTGTTCCGTCGGTGTCACAGCGCGTGTGATTCGGCAATCATGCCTTAGAATCGTGCACTGGCGCAGGCCGTGCTAAACCCCTCCCCCTTCACGACGCCGCGGCACGCTTCGGCATGCAGCGCCAAACCCAATGGAACCTAGGAACCCGCCAGTGGCAGCGTTCGACATCGCCGCATGTGTTGCACTCATGGACGATCTGACTGCAATCGCCACGCGTGCGGCGGCAGCTATTCAGGAATGGGGCGCCAGCTCGCTCCGCCACAAGGCTGACGGCTCGCCGGTCACTGCCGCGGACGAAGCGTCCGAAGCCATCATCTTCCAGGGCCTTGAAAACATTGCGCCTGGTATTCCGATCGTCTCGGAAGAGCGATCCGAGGCCGAGACCTCCGGCGGCAAAGGGCCGATCTATTTCCTTGTCGATCCGCTCGATGGGACACGGGAATTCATCGCCGGACGCGGCGAATTCACGGTCAATATTGCGCTGATTGATGCCGGGGCACCCCGCGTCGGCATTATCGCGGCGCCGGCCTCGGATATGATCTGGCGTGGAATCGTCGGCCGCGGCGCCGAGCGTGTCGCGTTGAGGGGCAATGGCAAGCCAACCCCGATCCGCACGCGGACGCCCCCGTCGCAGCCAGTCGTCATGGTCAGCCGCTCGCACCTCGATTCCCGCACCAAAGCCTATCTTGCAGGCGTGCCACAGGGTTTACCCGTGGCCTGCGGTTCGTCGCTCAAATTCTGCCGGGTCGCTGAAGGCAGCGCCGATCTTTACCCGCGGCTTGCGCCTACCCGCGATTGGGATGTTGCAGCTGGGCACGCAATCGTGGTTGCCGCGGGTGGCGACATCAGGACCGCCGAAGGCTCGGCATTAGCCTATGGCATGGCCGAGCGCTTGATCCCAGATTTCATCGTTCGCGGCGATCCGACCACCAGGTAGGGCGAAAGCGGCCAAGTCCTACAGCGTCGGGGAATCCCAAACGGCACAAGATCCAGCCGACACGCAAATCCTTCCGTTTTCGCCGCGCTGCCGTCATAGTTTCCGCAAAGGCTGTGCTGATTCGTGACCTTGCGTCCGTTTCTTGGGGAGCGGTCGTCCAAACATGGACTGACACCAAGCGGGGGAGCTTTCTATGAATTTCGTTAGACGTCTCGCCGCTCCGGTCGTCACCCCGGCCACTCTCGCGGCGGTGCTCGTGGCCGGCCTCGTCATTGGACCGGTCGCAGCGCAGACGATGGTTCCGCCACAGCCACCGCCGCCAGTCGCAGTAGCCCCTGCCCCGCCGCCGCAGCCCACGCCGGCCAATCAGTTCTCGTCGAATGAGCTGATCGACGCCGGCCATCGGTTCTTCGGCGGGGTTTCACGGGGCCTAGCCATGATCGTGGAAAAGGCGGTCAGCCAGTGGGGGCAACCGAACGGCTATATCCTTGGCGAGGAAGCAAGCGGCGCTTTCGTCGGTGGCCTCCGCTACGGCGATGGGACGCTTTACACCAAGAACGCCGGCGACTTGCGGGTATTCTGGCAGGGGCCGAGCATCGGCTTCGACGCCGGCGCGGACGGCGCTCGCACGATGATGCTGGTCTACAATTTGCCTCGGACCGACGCGATTTTTGAGCGCTTCGGCGGCATCAACGGATCCGCCTATTTTATCGGCGGCTTCGGCATGACTGCCTTGGTGGCCAACAATATCACCGTCGTCCCGATCCGCTCGGGTGTCGGCCTGCGGCTCGGGGCCAACCTCGGCTATCTCAAGTTCACCGACCAACCGACCTGGAATCCGTTCTGACGCGCCGATGCCTGAACTTCACGCCGCCTCGATCGAAATGGTGGCGCGACGAACAAACTCGGTTTAGGTTAAAACCCCCCCAAGGTGGTGTAGGCTGCGGCCGCATGGCATTGTCTACGGCCGATTTTGTAAAGCTTGTATTTGTGGAGCCTGTGGGGCTCGAGGCGTAGCCTTATGATCGAGTCGGTCATGTATTTCGGGATCGGGTTCTTGGTCGCGGCCTTGCTCGGTCTGTTATTCATCCCCCTCGTCCACAATCGCGCTGTGCGGCTGACGATGAAGCGGCTGGAGGCTTCGACGCCGCTTTCGATTGCCGAAATCCGCGCCGACAAGGACCAGCTCCGCGCTGAATTCGCCATGTCGACGCGGCGACTGGAAATGAGCGTCGACAAGTTGAAAACGAAAACGACGACCCAGCTTGCCGAACTTGGCAAAAAGACCGACGCCATCAATCAGCTCAAGAAGGAACTCGGCGAGAAAACCGCCACCATCTTTTCGGTGGAGGCGCGCGACAAGACGCTGCGCGACCAGCTGCGCGCTACTGAAGAAGAATTCCAAATCAAATCGAGCGCGCTGCGTGAAGCTGAGCGCCAGCTCGGGGACAAGGAAGCCGAACTGACGAAGCTATTGGGTGAACTTGGCGAGCGGTCGCTGCTTGCCGACAACCAGCGTGCGGAAATCGCCGCGTTCCATGCTCAGGTCGAGGCTCTCAAAGTCAGCGTCGCCGACTATGAGCATGGAGTAGCCGAAACCGAGCACCGACTAGGACGCGAGCGGGCCGATGCCGAAGCGGCGGCGAAAGAATTGGTCGAGGCGCGCGCCAGGCTGGGCGACATGGGCAGCCGCGTCAGCGAACTCGAACGGCAGCTATTTATGCAGCAGACCGAGGCAGAGGTCCTCAACCGCCGCGTCCAGGAGCTTGAAGCACGGCTCGGGGAACAAGGGCGCATGCTGGCCGAACGCGATTACCAGGTCGACCGCGTGCGCAGCGAGCTTGAGGCCGCACGCAAGACCGAGACCGATTTGCGCAGCGAATTGGCGACTTCCGGCAGCCGGTCGGGCACGGCGGTCGACCGCTTCCGCACTGAAATCGTGCAGCTTGAAGCGCAGCTTGCCGCCGCAATCGAGGAACGCGGCAAGCTGCAGCGCGACATCGGCAACATGAAGCGCGATGCCGAGTCGACCTGGGCGGCCGAGCGCGTCGAAAATGCCCTGTTGCGCGAACGCATCAATGACGTCGCCGCGGAAGTGGCGCGGCTAACTGCGGCGCTTGAGGGCCCCGGTTCGCCGATCGAATCCATGCTAGTCGGGGCCACAAGCGACAGCCGCACCGCCGACGCAGCGATGAAAGCCCGCGAGCAGGCCGGCGCACAAAATGGCGACAGCGCGACTGATAATAAGAACACTCTGGCCGATCGCATCCGCGCACTGCAGTCGACGGCATCGCGCGTCGCTTCGACCAATTAGTCTTTCTTGACACCCGAAACCACCACATCTTAAATCCGGGCACCGGGCGCTTAGCTCAGCGGGAGAGCGTTCCCTTCACACGGGAGAGGTCGTAGGTTCAATCCCTACAGCGCCCACCATTTCTCAGGCACTTCTCGGCAGTGTCCGGCAGTTGTCGGCAGAACGCGCTTGAAAAAGCCCGTTACTCTCGCGAGCGGTGCTGAAGTAGTACAAATGGGTTCGTTTTACAGTTCGCTACGGTCTGCCAATCAGCGCGCGTTTGCTACTTTGCTAAAGTAGCAAATATTCCGGCGGGGGACTGAATGCGAGCCATAAGCTGCGGCCCGTCTATTTGTCTAAAGTAGAGTTCCGTATAGAGCGAGCCCGTATAGTGCGGGCCCCATAAGAAGAACTAGATTCTCGCGGCCGGAATCGTTTTTGAATCTAAATTCAAAAAACCAAAGAATCACAATAAGATAAATTGAGGAACCATCACTGTATAGGCACGCGCTGGATACGGACACACTGTACAGGCCCGCCGCTTGTATACAGACTCACTGTACAGGCCCGCGCTTGTATACGGACTCAACTGCGTATACGGACTCACTGTATAGGCCCCCGAGCTGTGTACGCACTGGCATACGAACTCACGGTATAGGCCCGCGCCGGTATACGGACTCACTGTATAGGGGCGCGCTGTATACGGGCTCGCTGTATACGGGCGCGCTGTATACGGGCGCGCTGTATACGGGCTCGCTGTATCGGACTCACTGTATCGGACTCACTGTATCGGACTCACTGTATCGGACTCACTATGCAGGGCGCGCTGTATACGGGCTCGCTATATCGGACTCACTATGCAGGGGCGCGCTGTATACGGGCCCGCTGTATAGCGGGTCCGCTGTATACGGATCCGCTGTTTACTTTCCGGCGCTATATCGGGCCGCTATGGCTGAGCCGCTCTGTATGGGGCCTGCAGTGCGGGATCGCTGTGTTTTTGGGCGCTATATACTGGGCCACTGTGAACTGGGCCCCTATGTGCTGAGCCGCCGCGTCTGCGTCGCTCTTAATAGCCAGCGCCGCCGGCCCAAATTGGGTTCGTTTTGTAATTACGAACGCTTCTACCTAATTGCGTTTTTGTTGCCGCTTTCGTAGCCGCACCCCGGGTCCCCCGCCGTTTTCGTCGATAAACTCGATCCCGGCCGCTTCTAGCGCGTGTTGCAGCTTATCCATCGTCGATTGCTTCGCATCTGCCCCGTTTTCGATGCGCGTTACGGTATTGGCCGTCACGCCGGCCTTCTTGGCTAGGTCGCGCACCCCCCAGCCTGCTGCAGCTCGGGCCATCTTTAGCTGAATGGGCTTCATAGGTACAATGCACCAATAAGGGTTTACAGCGTCACATATTTATGCTATGCATTGGTACGCTGAACCAATGCACAATGACGGGATAACCTCAGATGCATACGATCAACACATCAGTCACAATCGCAACATTAACCGATTCGCGCAAAAGTAAAAAAGCGAGTGAGCGGCGCTACTTCATAGGAGGCTCCGATGCTCGGACCATTATGGGCAATGACGAGGCTGCGCTCATTCGCCTCTGGCGAGAGAAGCGTGGCGAGGTCGAGCCGGAAGATCTGTCGGGCAATCTCGTAGTCCAGCTTGGGGTTGTGACCGAGGACCTGAACCGGCGCTGGTACGAGAGTAATACCAGCCAGGTTCTTACCGATATTCAGCGGCATATCCGCCATCCGGTGCTGCGCTGGATGGCGGCGACGCTCGACGGGCAGGTCGAAGGGACCGGGGCGGTCTTCGAGGCCAAATTTATGCTGCCCTGGGCGTTCTCGGAAGAAGCAGCGGCCGAAAAGTACATGCCGCAGCTGCAACATAATATGTGGGTGGTCGCGGCCAGGAGTGCGGTGCTCTCGGTGATCACCGGTGGCGGCAAATGGGTCGAGATTACTACCCATGCCGATCCGCTGTACCAGCACCTGATCGTCACCGCCGAGAGGAAGTTCTGGCGCTGTGTTGAAAGTGGCGAGCCCCCTCGCCTCTTTGGCGTCGAGCCGCCGAAGCCACGCATCGAAGCTGTTCGGGTCGTGGATATGAGCGCCTCGAACTCCTGGGCGGAGTTTGCAACTTTGTTTCGCAATTCCCGCCAAGCCTTCCTGGACCATGAGCGCTCGAAATCAGAGCTGAAGTCGCTGATGCCGGACGATGCCAAAGAGGCAACCGGCCATGGCGTCCGCGCGAAGCGGTCAAAGTCAGGAGCAGTCAGCTTTGACCTCCTCGAAGTGGAGGGTAGTCATGCAGCGATCTAGCGAGATGATTGGCGCGATCGCTGCGGCCCTGGCCAAAGCCCAAGCGCAGCTCGTCAATCCGGAAAAGTCACTGGTCGGCACAATCCGCGCAGAGGCGGCTGGGGCAGCAGAACGGTCCTTCCGTTATGCCCCGCTGTCGAGTGGTCTCGATATCGTTCGCAAGACCTTGAGCCAGCATGAGATCGCGACGGTGCAAACCAGCGCGATTGATGAGGCCGCTGGCATCGTCCGGCTTAGTACAGTTCTAGCGCATGCCTCGGGCGAATGGATTGCCTCGGACTGGCCGGTCTGCCCCATCACTGAGACGGCCGTCCCTCATCGCATGGGCGCGGCGTTGACGTATGCCCGCCGCTATGCCCTGTTCACGCTGGTCGGGATTGCCGGCGAGGATGATCTGGATGCGCCTGATCTGCTGTCGCCAACAGCGCCGGAAAGCAAAGCTGGCGGTGCGATCGGAGATAAAAAAGACCGCCTCAATGGCGGCCAAGGGAACGCAAAGGTACAACAAGCTTCAGCTAGTCACCGTACTAACGCGGGTCTTACTTCCCCCCAATCGACACTTGAGCCTGAAGCATCCACAGCTCTGCGCGATCAACTCATCGCCGACATAAAGGACATCAGTTCAGCTGAGGAAGCAGCTAGTTGGGCACATCGGGTGATGGGCGCCAAAAACAGTCTGGCGGTGGCCGATGCTGAGCAGGTCGAACGGGCCTTCCAAGAGCGGCTGTTGAGCATTACGAGCGAGGCTACAGCACGCTCGCCAGCATCATGGGGGCGTCCAGGTCGCAAAAAACGGCGCCGTGGCTTTGTCGACAAAACGGTACTGGCCTTGCCGGCGCCGCGTCGGATTCGCGACCGCGATCACGTCAAATCAGTCGCGAAACAACCTTGTCTGGTTTGCGGTCGCCATCCAGCCGACGCCCATCACTTGCGCTTTGCGCAGTCACCAGCACTTGGCCGCAAGGTCAGCGACGAGTTTACTGTCCCGCTTTGTCGCGGGCACCACCGCGAAGTACATCGATGCGGCGATGAAGCAGGTTGGTGGAACAGCACCGGGATCGATCCAACCGCCGCCGCTCGGGTCCTTTGGCTGAAGACACATCCATTGCCAAGCGCGATCAGCGCAACAACTGGCTCGAACATACAAAACGAACCCAATTTGGAAGCTAGCTCGCTATGACCTCGTACAGGCAGATCGAGGCCAATCGTCGCAATGCGCTCAAAAGCACCGGACCGAGATCGGAAGAAGGGAAGCAGGCCTCGCGCTGCAACGCCCTTCGCCATGGCCTTACAGCTGAGACAGTCATTGGCTCGCTGGAAGATGCCGAAGATTACAAGGCATTCGAGGCAGCGATCACTGCGGATTATGACGCTCAGTCCGCCGTCGAGCGCGAACTTGTCTTACGACTAGCGAGCCTACTGTGGCGGCTGCGCCGTGCCACGACGATGGAAACCGGTTTATTCGAAATTCAGGCCGATCACATCCAAAACTATCGAGAAAACCGCCAACTTCTATCAGATTCCCGAGACGTTATTCATACCTTGCTTCGACGAGCTGACTCTGACCGTAACGTGAAAGCTGACAATACCGTTGAGTTCGCCCGCTGCTTTTTGCGTCTGGCGAATCTACCTAATTTCGCACTCGATCGCCTCAGCCGCTACGAAGCAACGCTGTGGCGTCATGCCGGCCGGGTCCTAATTGCGCTTGACGCGTTGGATCGGCGCAAACCCCAGGAGCGAAGACGCAATTGCTATGTTGGCGGCCCACACCGACTCGCGGATTTCGAGGGCGAATAAAGGGTGCCTCCGCCGATCAATAAAAGAAGTCACTCGATCGCCAAGATGACAGTCGAGCAAGCTGCAATGCTCAAGGGGTTGGCGGAAGCCGCTTACGAACTAGATGCTTTTAAGCCGAAGCTTACACGTGCCGATGCCGATCAACGTATCTCGATGCTGACCGCTAAGTTCAAACTGCCGCCGCATACGCTCTGAGGTCGAGGATCATCGTCCGGACGCGAGCGGCGGCTCGCGGCGCCGGTCCATGTCGTGGTGCTGGTGTGACAAGTCGAGCATTCTGCCGTGGTGGCGACCGCTAAGTGCCAAAAACAGACATCGGTTCGGTCCGAAAAGTGAGGACGCAGGGACGACCAAAGCGGTTCCGCCGGGATTGTCAATCTAACTGCAAGCACCGTTTATGGGTGAGGCGGAAGAGCGGCCGGAACCTGATCGATCGAAAATTAACCTTCGATATCGGGGCGAATCAGCCTATTTCAGGCATCAAGTCGGCTTTTCGAAGGGCGCTCTCAGTTTGGCTCGAATATGGAGCAAACAGTATGTTCGGAAAAAGCGATTTAGTGGACAGCCTTAGCCGCGACCTCGCTCGTGCACGGGACAAACGCGATGCGCTTACTTCCGATGTCACGGCACTCACTACAAAAATTGCCGAGCTAGAAGCGCGCCTTGCTGCAGAAAACGATCGACGGGAGCGTGAGCGCGCTGCGAGCGAGGTCGAGGGGATCAAAAAGCAAGTGGGAGACCGTTACCTGGCGTTTGCGTCTGCTGTCGTCGGGATGCGCGACGCGACCGAAATGGCGGCGCCGATCGTTCCTGACGTTCGCGAGTTAAATGAGTTACTAACGGTGATTGCTACCGAGGTCGCTAACGCGATCGATGGTTTGGTGGGCGGCTTGGATCAGCGGATAGAGGCGTTGCGCGCGGGCCACGGCACAGCGGAATCGCCACAGTCCATCGATGGCTCTCCCGAACTGCCGCAAAATGGCGATCACTTACAACGTCTTCCAGAATGGCTGCCCCACAGCAAACCGACGAAGCAAGAATCTGCGGAAGATCAGCGCAATACGGCAGCGGCGTAAACGCCGGCCAGCGGCGGCTGTGTCGCGCGTACCACATGCGGCGACCGAGTAACCGTCGCCCCGCTTATCCACAGCGTCGCGGATTGTGCACGCGATATGGGGCTGGTAGCTGACCCTTATGGTTCCACCCACACTAGATCCGAAGCCGGACTTCGATTGGTATCCTTACGCCTTTGCCAGTGCGGCGGGCTTATCGTTCGCATTGGCGCTGTCGATCTTCGGAGCTTGGTTTATCCACTAATTTAATCCCTAGCGAAGGCCGAAGGTTTGCAAATGGTTTAGCGGACGATTTGAAGTTTTGGTCGCGATTTCGTTAGCTTTTGTTCCGTGATCTGCCGAAGGTTGCCTAGCAGCAGCCAACCGTTGTGCAGTGACAGCCAGGTTCGCTTGTCTACATCGCTCTTAGCAAGATTTGCCTTTTGCAGGCACCCTTCCGCGCGTAGACGGTATTCGTTGCTCTTGGACATTCGAGCATTTTGGCCGCCAATCGGTAACGGAAGGCTTAAGCGCCGACACTCGCTATCTCAGCCAGTTGCCTACAGCGACGAGTGTCACATTTGCCTCTGAGCGCTCTGGTATGTCCGTTAACGCATCACCGAAGCGAGGTCTGCCCGGCTCTCGCCGCGTCGACGACCATGCGGATGGCCTGGATCACGACCTGCGCGTTGTCGATCATGATGTTGTGTCCCGAGTGCGTGTCGGTGATGTGCACCGCGCCGGGCACGAGCGCCGCGAGCTCGTTCTGGGCCGCCGAGTTCGCTCGGTCGACGACCGCTCCGATGTCCCGCGGCGTGTCAGACGGCAGCTCACCGGTCTGGATGAGCTTCGGGACGACATCGACGAACTTGTCGCTGGCCGTGAGCACGACGACCGGCATGGGCCTCGGCGCTGCCGCGGCGGCCGTCTGGTCCAGGGTCTTATCGAAATCCTGCCGTTCCAGATCCGGATAGGCCGCGAGCGCCTTGGCCGGACGGGCGTTGATGCGCTTCCAGATCTTCCACTCCTCAGGCGCCATCTGGGCGCGAAGCTCGGGCGTGAGGACGTCAACGAACACGATACCTTTGACTTCGTCAGGATGCTCGCCGGCAAAGACCCGTGCGATCGTGCCGCTGAAAGAGTGCGCGACGAGGACGTAAGGGCCCGGTACGTCGGCCGCCTTCAGCAGGGCGACGAGGTCGTCGACGCCCTCTTGGGGACTGGTCGGCTGGGGCACCGGGTCGCTCCGGCTAAAGGTTTGGTCGAGGTGGAGCGCACCGGGTCGGTCGTAGGCGCACACCCGCGTCGTCTTCTGGATTTCGTCGTAGACCGTCGGACCCTTCTGATCAGCAGCGTGCCACAGGTCGGACGCCGTGTCCGTACCCGAGATGAGCAGGACGGTGGGCGATCCGTTGCCATTACACTCGATGTACATCATCCGGCCTCCGCCGATGTCGACCCGCTTGGCGAACGACTCGGCGTGCGACCTGGTCGAGTCGGCAGCCCAAGCGCAAGCGGGCAGCACACACGAGAAGGCGGCGACGGCGACGACGAGCACGGTCACAAGCCGGCGACCGCCGCGGACGGAGGCCGAGCGCACTGTGAGGGACGTTGTTGGACGTGTAGTCATGACTTACTCATTGCAATTGTGGGAGGGTAGAAACGGTTGGTGAACGTCGCGAGCTTCATTCGCAGATGGAAGGAACTCTCAGTCGTCAACCGCGTTCGCTGATCAGCGCTACCCTTGGCTGACCAAGGATAGTACGCTACGGGTTTGGGACGGGACTCGCCGAGCTGCAATATTGCAATTAGGGCCAAGATCCGAAATGGGTCACAAGCGGACATTGACGAGTGCTCGGCTGACGTCCGCTTTACTCCCGAAAGCAGACATACGCCGTCTCATTCGATCACCTCGTCGGCGCGCAGCACAAACCGTTGGGGGATGTTCAGACCAAGCGCCTTGGCTGTCGTGAGATTAACGACCAGCTCAAACTTCGTCGGTTGCTCGACGGGTATGTCGTCCGGCTTCGTTCCTCGCAAAATTTTATCGACGTAATCGGCTGAGCGCCGGAACAGTCCCGAGTAGTTCGGTCCGTAGGACATGAAACCGCCGAACTGTACAAAATCGCGGGTGCTGAAGACGGTCGGCAAGCGCGCACCGAGCGCGAGCGTCAGGATGCGCGCCAAATTGGCGACCATAAGCTGATCGATGGCGACGTAAAGTGCATCCACTTGAGCCTTCACTGTGTCGAAAGCAGGAGCAATATCGGCTGCTTGGCGAATTTCGAGCGGTACGACGTCGAGCCCGAGCATTTCTGCGGCGGCTTTGGTGTCTTCCATTTCCAGAACGGGTTGGGCATTGCCGACATTGAAGATGATGCCCAATCGGTGGAGCTGCGGGACAGCTTCACGCAAGAGTTCGATCCGCTTGCCGGCAAGATTGGCCGCTTGCAGCGATAGCCCGGTGACATTGCCGCCGGGCTTCGCCAGACTCGCGACGAGGCCGCTGCGGACCGGGTCGATCCCCACAGCAAAGACAATTGGGATGGTGGTGGCGGCCTGCCTCACAGTGGGGACCGCGCTCCCGACGGTAACAATGACGTCGACGTTTATACGAACAAATTCAGCTGCAATTTCCGCGTAGCGCTCGGCGCGACCCTCCGACCAACGATACTCGATCGCGACGGTGCGGTTCTCGATCCAGCCGAGTTCGCGCAGTCGCGACACGAAGGCATTCGTCCATGGAGTAAAGGCCGTTGGATCGGCACCGAGGAATCCAATGGTGGGCAGCTTTCGAGCCTGCTGCGCATCGCGCCGAGCGGCCATGCCGCCGCGCCACCGACTACCGTGATGAACTCCCGCCGCCTCATGAACTTTCCTCAAGCCCGAGGACGACACCCTACCACATCCGATGGGAGCCGTTGTGCATCACAGCAAACCAGGATGCTCGACTTCCTGAATGGGTTATAAGCCCACCGGGCGTTTTGTTTGAGGGCTTTGGCTGCTTTAGCCCAGTGGACTTTGTTATGGATCAACGCGCTGAATGCGTTCCTGATTTGTCAAATACTCTTTTCCATAAGCAGGAGATCTACAATGGGTCGGGAGATAGGTCAGGAAAGCCGGCATCAACCCGCCGTGCTTTGGGATGGGTCTCTACTGCACATGGTTTTCTCGTCCAACGGCGGCGACAACAGAATTCTCTACGCGACATCGCCCGACGGCCTCAAGTGGACGCCTGGGTCCGATACCGGACAAACCAGCGGCGCGGCCCGGCCCTCGCCGATCCATAAAGGGGGGCTTGGAACTGAATGGAACTTGCTCGTACTCGTGTTTGTTGCCAACCCCCCAACCAAACTTGCAGGCCTCGCGGAATACAACCGCGTGTCAAAACGGATCGGCTCGATTTATCGCCGGGGCCGGTCGCCGCATTGGATCAAAGTCAAAACTCCAACGCGCCCGCCGTCACGCGCGAGGCTGAGGAGGATCGGGACCGGTAAGAACTGTAGGCGGCGGGGCGGGCCTATGCTAAATTCGATGGGGGTGCAGCATGACCGCCGCAGCGGGCGACCTCCGCAACAAAAACGGGCGTAGTGCCGGAAACGGCCGCACATGGCACGAGGCCGCAGCTGAGCGGCAATGCGGCGATTGCTCGATGTGTTGCAAGGTGATGCGGGTCGAGGAAATCTCGAAACCGGAACATCAATGGTGCCAGCACGCCAGACCGGGCATCGGCTGTGCGATTTACGAGACCCGACCCGCTAAATGCCGGGTGTTCCGCTGCGGCTGGCTGGTCCTCGACATGAGACCGCACTGGAAGCCGACGAAGTGCAAAATGGTTCTCGTCCGCAGACGCGATCGCCAAAGCGGCGGCCGGGAGCTAATCGTCCAGCCCGATCGCAATTATCCTAACGCGTGGCGCCGATCGCCGTATTACGAAGAGCTCAAGGCACAGTGCGGGCAGATCAGAATCCAAATCATCGTGAGCGATCGATGCAATGTTATGATGTGTCCAGATCAGGACGTTTATTTTGGTCCAAACACCGAAGCAGTCATGTTTGATGGCGTCGGTCGCGTCAAGGGCGTTTTGCCGATCGAAGAAGCCCGCAAGTATATCCTCGACAGCAATTGAAACCGAACTAGGCCGTTCAAAAGGTGATCCTTAGCAACGCTTGCGTTAGGGTCCTGCTACTAACGGACCGGAAATCCGCCTCCATCATCCACCATTCGAGGACGAGCCGGGTCGGGGAGCGGCGAAATTACTCACGCGATGCTTTGTGCAAAAAGCAGACATAGCGCGGTCACCTCGCTCGCGCGGGTGAGCCATTGAGCATCTCCCAGACACGGCTTGGTGTTGCGGGCATGTCGATGTGGCGCACCCCCACGCGATCAGCGAGTGCGTCAATAATCGCATTCATGACTGCTGGCGGCGCGCCCACCGCGCCCGCTTCACCCGCGCCCTTGACACCAAGTGGGTTGGCGCTTGTCGGCACGTTGTGGGTCGAGAAGGTGAACGACGGAACATCGCTAGCCCGCGGTATGGCGTAATCCATAAACGAACCAGACAGGAGTTGCCCACTCTCAGCGTCGTACATCGCCTGCTCGAGCAGCGCTTGGCCAACGCCCTGCACGATTCCGCCGTGCACCTGACCTTCGAGTAGCAGCGGGTTGATGGTGCGACCGAAGTCGTCGACGACGGTATAGCGTTCAATCGTAACCGCGCCGGTATTCGGATCGATCTCGACTTCGACGATGTGGCAGCCGTTTGGAAAGGTTTGTGCCTCCGGTACCCGGTGATACGTCGTATCCAGACTGGGCTCCACGCCCGGAGGAAGTTTGGCGGGGTCTCGCGCTACTTTGGCCACCTCGAAAATATTCAAGCGGAGATCGGTGCCCGGCACGCCGAAGACCCCTTCGGTGAAAGTAACATCATGCGCCGAAACTTCGAGAAGATGTGCGGCCAGCTGCTTGCCCTTATCGATGATTGTGCGCCCGGCTTCGTAAAGGGCCGTGCCGGCGACAGCAAGCGCCCGCGAGCCTCCAGTAAGGCCCGACGAAGTTCGATCGGTATCGCCCATAATGACATCGATGCGATCGGGATCGATACCGAGTTGGTCTGATACGAGCTGCTTATAAGAGGTGATGAGACCAGTGCCGTATTCCTGGTTGCCCATCACGAGTTCGATGCGTTCGTTCTTAAACTCGATCGATGCGGTCTCCGGAAATCCGCCGCCACAGCGTTCAGTATATGTTGCTATGCCGATGCCTCGCAGCTTGCCGTTGCGCTCACTTTGCGCCCGCCGCGCCGGGAAAGAGGACCATTCCGCCGCAACCATGCAGCGGTCCATCACCTCCTCAAACTCACCGGAATCGAGAAGGAGCTTGGTTGCCGAAGTGTAAGGCATTGCTGAGGGTGGCACGAAATTGATGCGCCGAATGCGGTCAGGGCTCATGCCGAGCTCGCGTGCGGCAAGATCGACGAGACGTTCAAGCAGGTATGCGGCCTCGGGGCGTCCGGCACCGCGATAGGCGCACACCGGAACGGTGTTGGTACACACGCCCTTGACATTGATGTGGATGGCCCCAATCGCATACAGCCCGGAAACGAGATCCGTCGAGCGGGTCGGGACGAAGGAGCCAAACGGCGAGAGATAGGCGCCGAGATTGGCGAGGATAGAAACACGCATACCGAGAAAGCGCCCGTTCGCATCGAGCGCAAGCTCGGCGCGCGTCGCGTGATCGCGGCCTTGATTGTCAGAGATGAATGCCTCGGAGCGGTCCTCCTGCCACTTCACTGGCCGCGCAAGCTTGCGGCTGGCCCAAACCACCAGCGCGTGCTCGGGATACACGAACGCCTTCATGCCGAAGCCGCCGCCCACATTGGGCGTGATCAGGCGCAGCATGTCCTTTGGCATCTTAAGCACGACCTCGGCGAGCGGGTCACGCACGAAGTGCGGTCCTTGGGTTGCGGTGTAGAGTGTCGAGCGGCCACTGGCCGGATCAAAATCAGCAACGGCGTTGCGCGGCTCCATCGAGTTGACGACAACGCGATTATTGACAAGTTCGAGCACGACGACGCGGGCCGCCTCAGCAAAGGCGGCATCGGTTGCCTTGGCGTCGCCCATGTCGTTGTCCCAGTCAAAGACAATGTTGCCAGGAATCTGGTCGAATAGCTGCGGCGCGCCAGCGGCTACCGCGTCCCTTGCCTCAGTGACCGCGGGCAGTGGCTCATACTCCACATCGATGGCCTCGGCAGCATCGCGTGCTGCGGCCAAAGTCTCGGCGATTATCAATGCGACAGGCTGACCGACGTGGCGTACTTTGCCGAGTGCCAGCACAGGCCGTGGTGTGTCGTGCCGTGGCGTGCCGTCACGATTGACGAGCGGAGTCACGCATGGCAGGTCGCCGAGCCCATCAGAACGAACATCCTCGCCGGTGGCTACGAGCAACACGCCCGGCATGCGTCGCGCCGCACTCGTGTCAACGCGCTTGATGCGCGCATGCGCCACTGTCGAACGCAGCACAAAGGCATGCGTAATTCTCGGCAAGGTGACGTCGTCCGTGTAGCGACCGCGCCCTGTGATCAGACGCAGGTCCTCATGGCGTCGCACTGGCTGCCCGATACCAAATTTCATTGCCGTTCCCATGCTTTGAAGGGCATCGTAGGAGTGACGTCGCGTTTGCGCCAGCTATGTGAATAATGGAAGGGTGCCTGTCGCCCCGCTGGATCCCCGGCGTATGTCCCCTTTGTGCCATAAGCGGACACCGGAGCCAGTTTCATTCGATTACCGCGTCGGCCCGAAGCGGCCGGTTATGCAAAGGCCATCACTTCTTGAGGTCGGCCGGACGACCCGTAGGCGCCGCCGATGCTTCCACGCGATCCTGAATCTTCGCTGCTCCGACTCCGGCATGGGCTTCGTCTTTGTCGCCACCGCGCGAGCCGCCGACGCCAAGCGTGGCGACAATTTCATTGTTGCGTTTGATCGCTACACCGCCCGCCAACGCCAGGACATTGGTGATTGACGTCAGTGCCGCCCTACCGGATCCCATGGCGGCCATGCGGCTTGCGTTGAGGATGACCTTATCGCCGACGTAGTAATTGATCCGCGGATATCAGGATACGTCCGGAGCTGCTCAAGACGGGCACGTGTCAATGCCGGAACAGAACGAAATCGTTTGACTACCGGCCTTGTGCTTTATCTCCCCTGCTGCGGCCTCCAGTGCCGTATCGGAAATGTCAAAGCTCAGGGCTTCTTCGTCACTCTGGTCGTGTCGTTCAGTTGACGTATCGTACATTGCGGTGTCCTTTCCTACTTCTTCCTTCTTCCCTTCTGGGGACGCCGCCAGAACTAATTCAGGAACAATAAGTTGCGCCCATTCGGGCAAAACAGCCTACATGATAATGCATGGCTCCATACCGATTTGGCGCTTCGCAATTTTTTCAGTCGGTTTCGATGCAAAGGACGACTTCGCGAAATGTCGTAAATCGAAACTTAGATCGTCGAGGTGAGGCTCCGACATCGAAAGAAGTTGGAACTCGCTCTTCCGCAATGTCCGCTTTGTGCCACTAGGCGACATTGACCTCGTAGGTCGAATCGTGACTACGGCGGACAGACATAGCCGACCCCGGCCGGACTGCGGAAGCAGCCGACCGAAGCGGGTAGCACGTGTTTCGGCAACCACAGAACCACTGACGGGGAATAAATCGTGAATGCGATCGTAGCAAAGAAAACGATGTAGATTGGATATGCCGCCCGCAACGCCTGAGAGAAACGGACATCGACGAATTTTGATGCCATCAAAAGAACTAGGCCGTAAGGCGGCGTGATCAAGCCAAATGCGAGTGTCGTGATCAGCACTACGCCCATATGAACCGGATTGATATTACCTGCGTCAGTCAGCGCATTAACTAAGGGCATGAAAATTATGATTGTCGGCACGGGCTCAATGAAATCTCCTATGACTGTAAAGAGCGCGACCATCAACAACATAATCAAATGTGGATCATGACCCGCAATGCTGGTGATCCATTCGGAAATAACGATAGCCCCTCGCAAGTACGCGAAAAGCCAGCCAAAAGCATTAGCCGCGCCGATGGTAATCAAAGGCAAGGAAAAAATTAGGCCGGCTAGGCAGAAGTCATAGGCAAGAAATCTGATGTGACCACGGTTAAGAGCCGGGATCACAATAATAAGGATGTACGCGACAGCGACTACGCCCGCCTCGGTCGGCGTAAACCAGCCGGTGAGGATACCGCCCAAAAGGATGACCGGGATCATCAGGGGGAGCGACGCGTCTTTGAAAGCTCCTGCCAGATCGCGAAATGAAGCCCGGCGCCGCCGCACACCAGCGGGACCAAAGAAATAGCAATAGATCATCAGACCGACGCCAATCATCATGCCGGGTACAAAACCCGCCATAAAAAGCCCGGCGATCGAGACATTTCCGATCGCGCCGTAAACTACTGCGGTAATGCTCGGCGGCACCAGCGCGGCGATGGTCGATGCTGATGCAATAATCGCAGCAATGAACGCGGGACTATAACCTTCCTTCTTCATAGGGCCGCCAAGCGCGCGACTGATGACCGCGACATCAGCGGTGGTGGAACCCGACATTTCGGAAAAGAACATGCTGAATACGGTGACCACTTGCGAGAGACCACCGCGAATATGACCGACCAGCGCTAGCGACAAATTCACTACTCTGACGACCACATTGGCCGAGCTCATCAGTTCTCCGACCAGGAGAAAAAATGGAATCGCAAGCAATGCTTCCGAATCCATCCCATCGAACATTTTTTGGATAATGGCGACATGGGAGACTTCGGTAAACGAAGCGCCGATGAGCACGCCTGCCATTAACGCGAACGGAACTGGTACACCGAGATAGCCAAAAAACAAAAACAAAAAGCTCATTAATCCGAGTATGTAACCGGCGCTCATGAGCGCTCTACTTTGGTGACTATCGTCTCGATCACCTCGACATTCTTTGGTTCTTCCAGGAGTTCGGCATGTTCGAAGCCGTTTCGTAGACCATTGACGATATGCTCGATCGTAAACAGCGCCACCAAAACGCCGCATATTGGAATAGCCGCGTACAGCGAGGCAATCGGAGTCAACGACGGCATGCGAAAGCTAGAAAAGCCGCGTAGGAAATTTAGATAACCAACCACGATAAAACTCACCGCTACGCCCAATACGACGAGCTTGGTGAGGATTTCGACCGCGGTCCGGAATTTTCCTCGCAAGCCTTCTGCAATCGCAGTCAGGTAGAGATGATCATTGCGGCGCGTGGCCACGGCTGCGCCAAAGAAGATCGCATAAGTAAAGAATGTCGAAGTAACCTCCTGAAGCCAAAGCCAGGGGTGACCAATCGTGCGCGTAATTATGTCGATAATAACCGTGCTGCAAAAAGCGAATAACAAGACCCCGCACAGGCCCATCAAGGCCAACTCAAGAATGTCGAAGGCCCGCCACTTCAAATGGGACTGTCGTCGAGAGACGAGCCTTTCCGTGATGGCCATTGCAATCGGAGCCTTGCGCGAGTGAAGGGCGGGCGAGTTGGCTCGCTTCTTCACTTCACGGCCAGAATCAAGTCCTTGATTTTCGAGGCGTGCGGTCCGAGTTCACCAGCCAGCTTGTTAAGGTAGGGATCGGCAAGCTTCTGAAATCCGGATTTATCTACCTTGTCGACGACCGAGACGCCAATGCCTTTGAGCTTACCGGCCGACTGGTGCTCCAGGTCCAAAGCCATGGCCGGCTCCTTCATGTTGACCTCGTCGGCGGCCGTCTGCACCCATTTTCTTTGCTCATCAGACAGACTTTTCCAGAGTTTGTCGCTGATCCAGATGAGATTGTTGTTCGCTTCATGCTCGGTCATTGAGAGGACCGGCGCAACTTCGTAGTGTTTGTTGGCGAGATAGACGTTTACGCCGTTCTCGGCGACGTCAATTACACCGGTCTGCAGAGAAGTGTATACGCTGCCAAACGGCATATGAACGGTTTGGGCGCCATAAACGGGGAACATCAGGTCTTCGGTCGCCGTCGCCTGAACGCGGACCTTGAGCCCCTTCATGTCCTCAACTTTATCAATCGGTCTTTTGCTGTACATGCTACGTAAGCCAAGTGTGAGCACGCCAATCACATGCGCACCTTGTACCGTATCCTCGATCATAGACCTGACAGCCCCGGTCACGTTTGGATCGGACAGCGCTTTCACGAGGTGATCTTCCGACCGAAACAAGTAATGAAGTGACATCACACCGGCTTGCGGCGACAGCGTAGCCGCGTTTGCTGACGAACTAATGCAGAACTCGACGTCGCCTGCTTTCACCAGCTGAAGAACTTGCGGCTCCTGGCCGAGCTGTGCGCCGGGATATTGATCGATCAATATCGATCCGCCACTCAATTCCTTGAGCTTGTTGGCAAAAAGGTCGCCCGCGATGCCATATCCGGTTGTTTTTGGCTGGTCATAGGCAAAGCGATAGTGCTTCACCTCCTGTGCCATCGCGGTGTTGATCCAAGCAGCGGTGAGTATCCCAAGCGAAATGCGGCGAATCGCATTGTGTACTGCAGGCATCTCACCCTCTCTCGTCTGGTTTGTTTCGAACTTTGTCTATGTGTAACACATATTATCAGCAACCGACGATGGTAGTCGTAACACGCGACGCGCCGGTTTAGCCAAGGTACCGCCAATCTCACATCCAATCGTACGCACACACCCAGATCCCGGACGGAAGGCGATATTCCTCGGCAATCATGCCGAGTGAATTGAAGGCTTTGATTACGAAGAAGGCTGCGCGCTGATCGAGGAGCTCAACGTGATAATTACACCAGCGGCCTATGTTTGCACGCACAGTTGGAGCCCACGCGAATTCATTCAAGTAATCCGTTGCCAACGTCCGCTTTGGGCTATAATCGGACGTTGCCGACTGCTGTCGAACGCAAGAATCTGACGGTCCGCGCCCTCAAATTTCCCCGCCGCGCGCGGCATCAATGCGGTCGATCGGTTTTTCGATGATCGAGCTCGACGACAACGGCACCAAGCGGGTGCTCAGGCACTACGAGGCAACACGAAAGGGAAGCCACTAAGTGTCGTCGCAGACATACAAATAATTGGCCGGAAGCCGCATGCGTCGACAGGCCTGAACAGCTGGATTAGTTTCGAGAACCACGCAATCCGAGAACGCTCCGATCTGCCGCACCACTCGGGCTTCCCAAGCATTTAAGCCGTGGTCGGTGAGGCCCACAATCGTCTGTAGCCAATGAGGCGTCAGCTCAATCGCGGCCCGCACCAGCAATGGCTGAAGGGGCCTCAGCGGCAATGGCAGAATGGGCGCCGAGCGCATGGTCGCTAGGAACTCGAACAGTATGTCCGAGCGCTCCAGTTTCTTGGCCATCGCATCAAATCGCACTTCAAGGGCGGCTTCCGATGTCGGTGCGCAGGCGCCGTAAAGACTGGCAGCTAAAGTTCCTTCCGCATAATAACGGTCGCGCTCCAAATCCGAGAGCGGTCGCACATATGAATGGTAAGCCTGCAGAAAGCCGTATGCGGCCGTACTCTGAACCCAATTTAAAAGCTCCGGGTCATTGGCACGGTAGACCTTGCCTGCTGGGGTCGAGCCGGCGACACTATCGTGCATTCGGCGAACGCGGGCGATCATAGCCTCGGCGGCCCCGCGAGCGGCGTAGATCGTGACCATGGCGGCAAGTCCTGTCCGCCGCAGTCGTCGAAACGGATCGATGCGGAAGGTAGTGTGTTCCCACACGCCGGTACGCACACGCGGCTCGGCAAGTTCCATTATAACGGCCGCAACGCCGCCGATAAAAAGCGAAAGCGGGTTCTTGAACACACGCCACGATACTGAGTCGGGCGAAACAAGCGCCGCTTCGCCAGCGGGTCGCAAGAAGTCGGCGGATTGGTCGCCGACGTCAAGCAGCGCTCGCATCGCGGCCTCCAAGCCGCTACGTAGTGGCCAAGGCAGGACGATCGGTGTCGTCACCGTAACCGAACTCTTGGTTTGTTTTGCCTGAGTATTGCTTCGAGTTCGTCTTCGAGCGATCGCGGCAAAATTCCAAGTGTGCGAAACCCCGGCAGGCGTTCGGAGGCTGTGGTGTCGATCTGCATAAGTTCGACCTGATTGCGGGTCAGTGGCGGCCGCGGCAACATCTCACCAACTCCGGCCAATGCATTCCAGAAGGCAAATGGCATCCGCATTAACACTGGCCGCAATCCTGCGATACGAGCAATGGTTCGCAACAACTCCTCGTAGGAGTAGACGCGCGGCCCGGCCAGTTCGTAGACAGCATATGGTTTCTGGCTCTGCCGCAAAATCTGTGCGATCGCCGCTGCCACGTCGTCCACATATACCGGCTGAAGCCTCGTCCTGCCGTCGCCGAAGACCGGATAGGCTGGCAGGGACCGCAGGAGCTGGAGAATTGTCGTAAGAAATGCATCGTCCGCCGCAAACATTACTGCCGGGCGGACAATGACCGCGCCAGGAAATGCGGTCTGCACGGCCACCTCACCTTCGCCGCGGCTGCGAATATAGGGCGAAGGCGACGCCGTATTGGCACCGATCCCTGATATGTGCGCCAACCGCCTAATCCCGGCTTGCCTCGCAGCTCTGGCGATCTTGGCCGCCGTTTCCACGTGCATCGAATGAAACGTATCAGTTCCGTGCTCAACGTAGAGACTGATCGCGTTGACAACACAGTCGGCACCGGCAACGGCTGCCTCCACTGAGCGTTGGTCATGTGCGTCCGCGGCCATCTGTTCGATTCCCGCGTCCTCGCTCGGCCTGCGATGCCGCGAGACTGTGCGTACTCTGGTGCCGGACTCGCGCAAATGGCGCACGATATGACGGCCAACAAAGCCGGTGCCGCCAAACACGGTTGCGCAGCTCATTCCGCGATCCGTCAAATGATCCTCTGCGACGCTGTTGATTGAGCCGTTCAATGTGACACGGACTGTTTCGGCGGCCTGCGCCGGAGAGCTACCCCGGTTGACATGATGCGAAATCACATCGATCAAAATTTGCGCTGCTGGGCCGACCGTCTGCCACTCCTTCTTCGCTTCATCGATCAGTGGTTCGGCTTCAGCGTACAAGTTTTGCCCCTGTTCGATGATCGGTCGTGCTCTATTGAGAAGATCGAACAGCGCCTTGGTCGCTGGCAAAGATTTCTCAATTTGCTTAAGTTGTGCGTCGTTAAGGCCGGAAACGTGGCCAATGAGCTCAATGAGCCAGTGTTCCAACATTTTCTAACCTCGCTGGTACCGAGTCGATTACTACAAGCGCTTTGACCCCTTAACGTGCAGCGACTGTCTAATCGATGATAGCTGAACGAGCGCAGTAGTTGGCGGCGAGTTTGCGGATCTCGTGCAGTGACCTAAGAGCCCTCGTCGATCCGTCAGGCGCTAACAGTCGTGCACGGTGGAACCTTTCACCCCTTCGGTCCTCGACTGAAGGCCAGCTAGGTCTTCCGTCCACTGTCTTTGGATTGATCGACTTCTCCACCATCCTCATGGCAACCTCCTATTCGCCGTGCCGTGAGGTGTGGGCATCAGGACCTTATGTCCTCAGTGGTGCCCTAGCCGGAGTAACGAAGGTGAAAACCAAAGCGAGGGAAATCGGCATCCGAGAACGGCCGGTGGAGCTGATATATGCGCTGGACGAGATACCACCCTGGCCCCATCTCCTGGGGCTCGGGTTTCAGCACGTTGCCGTCATTTGCCCATATTTGGTCATGGTGGCACTTGTCGCGGAAGCGGCGAAACTGCCGCACTCGGCGGCGCAGAGCGCCATAACCCTCGCCATGATCGCGGTTGCGTTCATGACGGTACTTCAAAGTTTGCGACTCGGAGCGGTTGGTTCGGGCTATCTTTGTCCTCCGGTCGTCACGGCAATTTATTTGCCGTCCAGCCTGGCGGCAGCCGCGTCGCTCGGGATCTCGGCCGTCTGCGGGATGGTGATCTTTGCTGGCGCTTGCGAGATCGCCGTGGCGTCCCTCGTTAACCGCACACGAAAACTGTTTCCGGCCGTCGTATCGGGCGTTGTCATTTATGGCCGTCGGATTGGAGCTCGGAAAGATCGCCGCGAGCGTGTTGTTGCAGCATACCGCTACGCACAGCGATCAAACCGTAGGATCTTTCGCGACCGCCGTCTGCACGCTTGCGGCGATGGCGGGCCTTGCGGTTTGGGCCACGGGCTTGCCGAAACTCTTCTGCTCGCTGATCGGGATTCTGGTGGGATACGGCGTCGCGGCGATCTTCGACGTTTTTCCACCCAGCTTCTTCGAGGACTACAAGGCGGCGAGCCTATTCGCTGTGCCCGACCCGAGCTTTCTATCCTATGCGTTCGCTCCCTCTTTCGCCGCGGCTTTCGTGATCGCGGGACTCGCCTCGGGTCTCCGAGTGATCGGCGTGCTGACGACTTGCCAGCAGATGAACGATGCCGCGTGGCGACGCCCCGATGTACGCAACATCGCGGGCGGACGGGCTCGGTTGCCTAGTTGGCGGACTGCTTGGGGTTCCGGGGCTCAGCGCCGCCCCAACGCTCGTGAGCGTTGAAATGACCACGGGCGCCACGAGCCGGGTCATCGCTTGGTCCATCGCCGTCTGGTTCATACTTCTGTCGTGCCTGCCGAAATTTTCTGGTCTCATTGTCAACATGCCGCGCCCAGTGATGGCGGCGGCTCTGTTCTTCAACGGCGCCCTCATGCTGGTTGCAGGCATCCAGATCGTCGCCAGCCGCCCAATCACTCTGCGCGCTTCGATCATCATTGGACTTTCGCTCTTGGCGGCGCTGACGGTGCCGATCTTTCCCGACTTTTATCGGTCGCTGCCGGCCTGGACCCATCAGTTCACTGGTTCGATCATTTCAATGGCGGTGGTCGTTGCTGTGCCCCTCAACGCCGTCTTCCTGCTCGGGATGTGGCATTACAGTTATTTGCGGCTCGGGACGAGTTCCGAGCCTGCCACCGTCGTTCGACGTTTTCTTCGAGAAGCATGCCAATGAGTGGAAGATTTCCGCCGAGGATCAGGCGCGTACGCTCGGTCGTCGATACGGCCATCGATGATGTCGCAGCCAATGCCAATGGACCGGTGGAGCTTAGTTTGGGGTGCGACTCGTTCGACGTTGTGGTGACGCTGAGGTACCCTGGCAATCTGCCACCGCTGCCGGACTCGAGTCCGAAGAAAGTCATGGTAGAGGAGCAGAGCTTCGTCAGCGGACTTTCCGGCTATCTTTCTGGTCTGCACGCCGACAGAATCGAACGTAGCGCCAAAGGTGAGGACTGTGAAATCCGGCTCGTCTTCCGGCTGTGAAACTTCGGCGCCGTTCTTTCAATCAAGGCCCCAACGAGACCGGAACGAGTTGACGTACAGCACAACCCCACGTCTAGTCGGCCCGAGTAAGTTCTCTGCCAAGCAGGCGACAGCGAGTTGTTGTTTGGTGCAAGCTCCGAAGATCTCAGGAGTAGACTTGCTCAGGCTATCTTCGAGCAGAACAAGACCAATTCGCAAGCGAGGAGCCGGCGGCACCAATTGAACTAGGTCACCTGTGGCGAGAGGACCGAAAGCGCGTAGAGCCAACCCAGCAGCGTGACGACCGACAGCAGCGTCGTGATCGAGACCGTAGCTGTGACCAAGTTCTCCTCCACCTTGTACTCGCCGGCGAGGATGAACACCGTTTTCGCAGTCGGCACGGCGGCGCAGACGACGGCGGCAATGGTGTAGAGCGGATTGAGACCCAAGACCAAGCAGAGGCCGTACACGACCATCGGCATGATCACGAGCTTAACGACCGCCAAGGCGATAGAGGCCGCGAGTTTCGAGCGCACGCTTTCGACCGATAAGCCGAGCCCGATGGCGAAGAGCGCGCACGGGCTGAGCGCAGCCGCAAAGATGTTGAGATAGGCCGCAATTGGCGCCGGAATGGGCCAACTCCCGATCGCCCACGCGAGACCCGCCAGGGTTGATAGCACCATCGGATTGAGCACGATCTGCTCCACCAGGACGACGGGGCGCGCCGGCGGTTTGTCTCGCCCGCGTCCCTCGCTTTCCAACATGATAACGGCCACGGGGAACATCACCGCCGCTACGAACACGGTCGCGATTGCGGCGGGCAGGACCGCGGGCTGACCGTAGATGGAGTGCAGGATGGGCAGCGCCACGAATCCGGTGTTAGTCATCGCCGCCGTCATTCCCTGAATTGTGCTGCTGGCGCGGTCGCGTTCCCACGCGACGCGAACCACCAGGAACACCAAAGCGAAGCACAGGATAGACCCGCCTCCGAACGCCATCAGGAAACGCCATTCGAGGAGATTGCGGGCTGGCTCCTGCGCGATGGTGACGAACAGCAGCGCTGGCATCGCGACGTTGTAGGCGAAGTGCACGAGTCCGTCGGCTAGCGAACGCGATATGTAGCCCAGCCAGCCAGCTAGCCAGCCGGTGACGATGATAGCAAAAACCGGAAGTACCAGGCTGGCGACTTCCATCCGGTCGGCCTCTAGGTGCCTGTCCCAATCACGTCTGCCATCGTATCGATACCCCGGGCGATCCATCAGCGGAAAGATGCGGCGAGGCAACCGATCGATGTCCGCTTCGGGTCATTAAGCGACATTCCAGCGCTCGATGCGATGCCGCTTTACCCAATATCAGACATAGGTCGGTACGCATCCGATGTTCGTTCGGCGCGTCTTACCCCAGTTCGAAGGTCGTCACGCCGAATATTCGCTGCAAGGAAACCGACCGGATCGGACCGGAATACATCCGCGCAGTCTCGAACACTGGTGCAAATTCATGCGCGGTGGCGAGCGCCACGGCGGCGGCGTTCGGCTGCGGCACATCGAGGAACACCTGACCACCTTCTGGGCCGACCAGTGCCGCAAACACCGTTTCGGCCGCGTCGCGGTCATCTGCGATCAATGGGCCGATTTTGCGGCCCGTGCGGCAGGGCCGAATAACACCCCAGGCAACCAACCGTTTGTCGCGGATCAGTGCGCGACCGACGTGGCCTGGCGCTGCGATCCAGGTGCAGAGAAATTTAGGTCTCGTTGCCGGAAACACCGTCGTGTCGTCTCGCGTGATCAAGTCGAACGGCACTTCGGTCAACGAGACGGTGTTTGCCATGGTCTTGGGGAGGGGCGCGACCCAACCGCCATAACGGATGTTGTTATAAGCAAACACGAAGCCGGACTTGCGGTAATTGTCCTGTTGCGCCACTACACCGTCGAGCCCTATTGCTCGCGATCCCGCGCGTGTCATCCCCGCCTGCCAAATGCGCAAGCCAAGTCCACGCCCGCGCAGATCCGGCCGTACAATATAGAAGCCGAGGAAGGAAAAACGCTCGTCGTAATTTACCACCGAGAGAATGGCCGCAGGTGCGCCCGCCAGCTCGCCGAGCAGGAATCCGTCTGGAGCGGCGGCAGCAAAGCAAGAAGCGTCGGCCAAGCCAGGATTCCACCCCTCCGCAGCCGCCCAGTCCACGGCAAGCGTCACTTCTTCCGGCGGCATGATTCGCACGCGAAAAGAGCCGTCTTTCATTCAGGTCCGCACACGAGACGATCAGTGCGATCGTTTCAAGCTAGAGGGCCACTCGACCAAGATAAAGCATTTGGGTAACGCTCCGCCGTCTCATTAGCTCGCTGCCAGCTCGAGGCCACCATCGTACTGGCTGAACCGGCGGACTGGAAATGGTGAGGTCGACGCTATGGGATGTCCGCTGTGGGTCAAAAGCAGACATTGGATCGGTCAAATGTGATGTCTGCTTTACCCACAAAAGCGGACATTGCCGTGGACGATTAGGATGGCCGGTCGGGACAATGAGAGACAAAGTGCATCGCAGCAAAAAATGATTATCCGATCACCTCGTCGACCGCGGCCGCATTGCGGCACCGTCAGGCCAAGAGCTTTCGCGTTCTTAAGTTTGATGGTGATCCTATAGGGGCCGACTACTCGGCGGCAGTCGAGTGCAGGGCCTGCTCCTCGTCATGCATGCGCGCGAGAATGCGTCGCGCCTGGATGAGACCGGCGTCCGCGCTGATGTCAACTTGCGGTCGATTTGATGCGAGATCGATGTTGCGCTGCTGCGCCGCAAGTACATCGACGTCCTCAAAGAAAGCTCGCTCGATTTCAGCGAAAATTTTGTTCGTCGTTTCAGGGTTCTTGACGTCAAAGTCATGGGCCTGTGCCCAGAAGTAGTGTGATGTTGTATCCGTCTCAGGTGTGATTGCATTTAAATTGCGCATGGTTATACCGCCGACGCGTCGACCCTCTGGCGCGCCAGTACCAGTAGGCGTTGCCCCCACATCGAGCCGCAAGAATGCTGGCGGCGTGAAGTCGACGATCTGCCAACGGTCGACCTTGCCTTTAAAGCCACCGACTTTTCGGAACGTCGGCGGCGGATCTTGATCGATGATCCAACGGGTCATGACAACATTGTCGGATGTCCGTGTCACTTTAACGGTCGCGTGCTCAGCAAGTGCCGCGTTGCCGATGGTCGTCTCATGCACAAACGCAAGGTGCGTAAGGTCCAATAAATTGTCGACAATGAGCTGCCAGTTCGCTTTGACGTGTAGGTACGAACCCTTTGCACCCCAATTCGGATCGTCAAGCCAGTGAAAATCGGTAATCGTCGCAGGATCCGCCAGTGCGGGTTCGCCCATCCATATCCAGAGCCATTTGTAGCGCTCGACAACCGAATACACCTTAACTTTTGCGCTTGACGGTATCTTGTCCTGGCCTGGAATTCGTACGCACCGGCCATCTGGACCGAAGCGGAGACCGTGGTAGCGGCATTGCAGCGCATCGCCCACAAGTTTTCCCATGGAGAGTGGAAGGTGCCGATGAGCGCACCGATCTTCGAATGCAACGCATTGGCCTGTTTCGGTGCGAAAAAATACAACCGGGTCACCGAGGATCACGCGGCCAAGAGGAGTGCGGCCGATTTCTGATGACGACGCAGCGACGTACCAGTGGTTCCGGAGAAACATGGCAGCCTCCTTGGCTGGCCGCGCGCGTTTGAGGAGTTATCGAAGATTATCACCAAGCTCATTAATGGGCGCGGCAATTATTTCGTGCGTTTCGCGGCTGCCGCGAAGACCTCATAAGCCGGCTCAAGGCTGGATTTTCGTTTAGCCACTGCGGCTCCTATTGCCGTGACTGACTTGATCATTTCGGCTTGCTCGTTCTCCGGCAGACGAATGAGTTCGCCGTGTTCCGCCCAAGTTTGGCGCGCCTTGTTGTAGAACTCGACCTCCCACGGATTGACCTCGACCGCAGCCCTGGCGGCATCAGCATCGACAATTGCCTGAAGGTCGGCGGGCAATGAGTCGAACCATTTCTTACTGAGAAAAGCCATCGAGAAGATAAAGGGTTGATCGATTTCGGTCGCGTATTTTGCGGCGTCCCAAAAATGCATCGTGGTAATCACGGTCATGGCCAAGACGGATCCGTCGATTGTGCCCTGCTGGATAGCCGGAAGTACATCGCCCAGTGTCATCGCTACCGGCGATGCGCCAAGCGATTTAATCATCTCCTGTTGCATGTCAGCCGCGAAAACGCGAAGCTTCTTTCCGGCCAAATCGGCAACGTGACGGATCGGTACACGAGCGATGATCATAGATGGCTGCGCGATGAACAAAGCTGCGCCGTGGATACCCTTGTCGGCACCGAGACCAAGCATCAATTTCAGCAGCTCGGGGTCGTTCACGACGCGGACTTCATGCGCCATGTCGCTGACCAGTCCGGGCGCCGACAGCACCTCATAGCGTTCGTCGATACCCGCCAAAAACTCGGGCGGTCCGACATAACCCTGAATCGCGCCGAACTGCACGCCCTCGATCTGCCGCGGAATCGCTCCCAATTGGCTGGCGGGATAGATCTCGCCTTTAATTCTGCCCCCGGAGTCGCTTTCGACCATAGCAACAAATTTTTTGCACCACTCGTGCTGCGATTCGTTAATGGTCGCGGTGCCGAGCTTCATCACGAAAGTCTTATCTTCCGCTGCCTGTGCCGCGGTGAACGTTAGAACTGACCACCAGATGAAGGCGGCGATGCTAATCATCGTTCGCATGTCTATTTCACGGTTCGCGAGACGCATGACAAACTCTCCCAGTTGGAGGCTCCGCGCCGTGACCAGGCAATGCTACAGAATGGAAGCTGCCGTTGGAAAGCACATAGCGAGCGGCTTAGCATTGTAATCGAAGACAAAATTATCTAATGGGAAAAGGGTCATAAGCAGACATTTCGTAACATCCTGGCGATGTCCGCAGTTCCCAAAAGCGGAGATGGCTTGAGCGCGCTCGGTAGTCGCATAGGAGAACGAGCGGGTAAAAGCTGCACAGCGATGATCACGTGCCATACTCGCGCAGCGATTTCTTGTCACCGCGCTAGGCGGTCCGCTTTGCCTAAAAAGCAGTCTTCCAAGTTACCGCGAATAGGGACCAGTGGGACCAGGATAAACTTCTGGTACGTATGGTCCACGATAGGGCTCAGGAGGCGGCTCGGGACGGAGGTAGCCTGGACGAGGCAACTCGTAGTGACCAGAGTAACGCTCCAGCGGTGGTGCGCAGCCCGGCTGCCAACCGCAACCGCGCTCGCCGCAACGCCAAGTAGGCGGGCAGGTTGCGGGTGGCGCAACATCAGCCATCGGAGGACTTAGCGGTGGACTACCATACGGATAGGGCCCTACCGGCGGAGGCGGAACTGCCACGCTGGGGTATTGCGGCGGCACGTTTGGTCCCGGAACGATAATGACTTGCGGCGGCTGGGCGGGCGGCGGCGAAGCCATTCCATATTGGGGCTGCCCGATTAGCGGAGGTGGATAACCTAGGTCGGCAGCGTTCACACCAAACGACACCACTGTAGCGATTGCAGTTGCAGCGCCGCGTTCAAGCAAACGCATGACAGGCTCCTGCTCTTTTGTTGGCAAATCAGAACCTTTCATCTGGTTCCGATCCGCACAGCGTTATTCAAGCACGCAGCCTTGTCGGCAAAATTAATCATTAATTTATGGTTAATGGCCTTTGCAGTTACGTTAGCACCGGGCTTCGCCGCTCAATTGCCTAACCAGCTGATCGTGGCAAAGAAAAACGAGGTGCTCGTGCATGTCGGTTATGTCGATGTCTGCGCTGCGCCCGCTTCCAACTAGATTGCTCGCTCCTCGAATGTCGCGCACGCGGGCACCATGCAAAAGGAGAGATTAAGCGTGAGTGAGGCCGTTCTTCGTTGACTTAATCGGCAGGACGACTTGAAAGAGGGCACCGTTTTTGCCGTCAGAAGACGCTGTAATATAACCCTTATGCTTCTCGATGATCATACGGCATATGGCCAGTCCCAATCCCATTCCCTGGGACTTTGTTGTAATAAACGCACCAAAGATTCCTTCTAATTTATTTGTATCAATTCCGGGTCCAGAGTCCTCTACTGTTAACTTGATTGTGTCGTCATCGTGCAGCTCCGTTGTCACACGCATGATCCGACTGCGATCTGTCGTAGCCGCCATTGCGTCGACTGCGTTATGGATCAGATTAGAGATTACCTCTTGCAACTGGCCCTTATGACCCTCGACAGGCGGCAGACCTGAAGTTAATTTGGTACGAGTCTCAATTTCGTGGTCCAAAAACTCTTCACGCAGCGACTGCAACGTCGAGAGGATTATCTCGTTAACATCGACTTGTTTCGCTCCGTCGTCGACTTTGCGAAACAGCGCACGAATGCCATCAAACACTTCACTGGTACGAAACCCATCTTTCACTATGTTATTCAAGTTAGCACGTACTTCATCATGATCAGGCGGGGACTTTTCAAGAAAGCGCAGTGCCGCTTTGCCATTGATCACGATCGCTGCCAGGGGCTGCTTCACTTCATGTGCAATGGCGGCAGTGATCGCCTCAATATTCATCAGCTTATTATCGCGTTCGCGTTCCAGCATTATGTATGATTGAGTAAGCTTTCTCGCGCTCTCCCGCCGTTCGGCAAAGAGGGCCGCGAGGACATACGCGCTGAAGGCCACAACCAGGATTCCAGCTTGGGCTCCGAGCACACGGTCGGCGATTGGAAGGCTGGCGTCTCCGAAATGGCCTTTGCCCAAGATGGTCGTCCAGACGATCGTCATGGAAACCAAAAACGCGCCAGCTGCCGAAAAAGACGGTTCACAACGGGCGGCAAGCCACAACAAAATTGGAAATAGCCAGGTGAGCGGAAACACCGTCTCCCAAAACTCGCGCGATAGCGAAATGATTAACGCAGTTGTCACCGCCAGCGCCACAAGCGCCAGCACCCCCTCGATAATTTTAATCAGTGGCGGCGGGCCCCGCACAATGGAAGCAAGTCCAATCACCAGCGGCGCAACGGCGATGATGCCGACTGCGTCGGATGCAAACCAATGCTCCCAAGTATCGAGCATCGATACCGACGGCCCCTGCAGCAGTCGGTAAATAACTGCTCCTCCGATCCCTGATACAACAGTGCCGGCAATTCCCGCCGCGACAAGGCTGATGACGTGGCGGATTCGAACGAGATCAAAACCGGCGCCGAAGTAGTGATGGATCAGGCCGGCTGTAACCAGGGCCTCTGCTGCGTTGCATAGCCCTAAGGCGACGCCTGCCCAGAGAGGATCCCTTATGATGAGATGTGTCGCGATCGTCGCAGCAGTCACGCCGACCAATACGGGCCATCGTACAAACGGTCCAAAAGCGATGAGGATACCTGAGGAAATACCGGCCGCGGGCCAGAACACGGCCACGCCTTCGGGTTCTACAAGCAGACGGACGCTAAAATCCGCTGCAATGAAGTAGGCCAAGCCAACCGCTGCGGCGAGTCCAATGCCTTTAGCCCATTGCCGAGTTATTTCTTCGGCAGGCAATTGTTGGCCACCTATCAATGAATCCCCAGCCATCCCTAACATCTCGTATTAGGATGTGGTGCTCTCTTATTAGATACCTCTACCAAACCTGCCGCAACCGGATTGAACGATGGAAAATGATTGGAGATTCAATAACCCGGTCCCCTCTGATTGACCACGTCGGTCAAACCAAAATCTGACGACCAGACAGACTGTGCTTCAAGGATTGTCAGCGTGTCCGAATAGCAAGCGCTTTGTTCAAGCAACTTATCAAATTTTCATCGCCGAAGGGCTTGCCCAAAAACCCTACCGCCCCGGCGCGGAGCGCGTTGCCTCGTGCCTCCATCTCCGGGAAGGCAGTAACAAAGATAATGGGAACGCGATACCCTTGGGCGATGAGATAGTTTTGCAATTCTATGCCCGACATGCCCGGCATCTGTACATCCGTGATCAGGCAATCGGCATTTTCAACAACGTTTGAGTTAATGAATGCATCTGCAGATGGAAATGCCGCGGCGGAATAGCCGAGAGATCGGATAAAGCTTATCGTTGCGTGGCGGAATGACTCGTCGTCATCAACAATTGCAATAACAGGAGTATGCGACACCCGGGGTTCCTCGGCGATAAAGCAATGAAGCACAACTGTCACATTTGTGCATTGATGGCATCAAAGATATTACACCAAGGTATAGGTTTAAGATTTTGTGCGTCGAATACCCAACAGGTCAGCCATTCGCACCAGATCGGCGAAGGATTTAGCAGCCATTTTCCGCATGACATTGCCGCGGTGGACCTTCACCGTGATTTCGGTCACTCCGATCTCGGCGGCGACCTGCTTGTTCAATAAACCCCCGGTTACCCAGGCCATGACCTCCTGCTCGCGCGGCGTCAAAGTCGAGAAATTTCTCCTTAGGTCAGAAACGGCCCTGTCCTTTACTTCTTTCACCCGAGCGCGTTCGAGTGCGGCTTGGACGGCGTCCAACAGGTCCTGATCGCGAAATGGTTTGGTCAAAAACTCGACAGCTCCAGCCTTCATTGCCTTCACTGTCATGGGTATATCGCCGTGGCCGGTGATGAAAATAATCGGGATTTCGGCATTAGCTTTGGCAAGCTCCGACTGAAATTCAAGCCCACTCACCCCCGGCAGTCGAACGTCGAGAATTAAACAAGACGTCGTGCTTGACCGCTTGTGCGCCAGGAACTCTGGTACAGACGCGAAAACTTCTGCCCGTAAACCAACGGACCGAATGAGACTGCCGATCGCGGTACGCACCGACGCATCGTCGTCGATTACAAAGACTACCGACGTTGGGAGTGCTTCCAGCTTCTTCTGCATTGCCGATCACCTGGCAAGACTATGGTCACCCGCATCTTAAACCAAGGTATAGGATTTAAAAACGTTTTCGATACCGATTGTGAACTTGGTACAATAGAGCGGCTGTTTGTGGCCGCTGTAGTCTCCGCAGCAACAAAAACGAATATGCTGACGGGGATGAACAATGATCACAAATATTTCAAACAACTCCAGCGCATTTTTGCAGTCGCGCTTCGCCGCGTCAAAAAAGGTCTTTCATTTCCTGCAAAACACGGCGATGACGCTAGTGATCGGCATCGCTGTGTGCGGGTCAACAACCGCGCAATCACAGATGTTGGCCATGACCAGCGAGAGCAACGCTGTGGCCTCGATTTTTCGAGAGGTAATGCCGGATCTTGGCCCAAACAGTGATGCCGACATTGATGCGCAAACATCGGCACGGCTGCACCGTCAAACTGTGCAGTATGTGACGGCTGAGGCGCCCGGAACCATCGTCGTCGACACACCAAATACCTATCTCTAC
>Ga0310912_10000019_pt1 | contig 62233 bp, 57 predicted proteins | sample GREbulkMGOX080_FD_203443 | JGI IMG/M metagenome (GOLD analysis project Ga0310912, IMG submission 203443) | Lab enrichment of tropical soil microbial communities from Luquillo Experimental Forest, Puerto Rico - GRE.bulkMG.OX080 | ecosystem: Environmental > Terrestrial > Soil > Tropical forest >...
GCGGCGTCGCATTATAGCCCCAAGGCTCACGAGCACGCCTCAACCCCATTTCGCCGGTCGCAAATCCCCGCTGTAATTGTCGCGTTCGGCGAATCCAGTCCTTGCGGACGGACCTGCACAGTTCGCAGCAATTCAGGGCGCGGGCGGCGCCAGCATCGAAGTGATCCCGGTCAACATTCGGGACACGAGCGACATCGAGCGTGGCCTACTGGCATTCGCACACCAGTCGAATGGTGGACTGATCGTGACTGGCAGTGCGTTGGCCATAGTAAATCGAGCTTTAATTATCGGGATTGCCGCGCGCTCCAAGTTCCCCGCGATTTACTACCAGCGGAGCTTCGTTACCGATGGCGGCTTGCTTTCCTATGGGCCAGATTTTTCCGACCAATTTCGCCGTGCAGCGGGTTACGTCGATCGCATCCTGCATGGAGACAAGCCGGCCGATCTTCCAGTTCAGGCGCCGACCAAGTATGAGCTGGTGATCAATTTCAAAACCGCTAAAGCACTCGGGCTTACGGTGCCGCCCAACCTGCTGGCGACTGCCGACGAGGTGATCGAATAGCGACGTTTTTGCTGCAGCGCATTAGTCCGCTTTTGGCACAAAGCGGACATTCAAGAGCACTCACCTGATGTCTGCTTTGAGGGGTAAAGCGGACATCGATGGGACAGGGCCGCCCATACCAAAAACCCTGCCTTTCCTGAGCCGAAATTCTCTAGTGATTTCAAATTGAATTTTGCTACGAAAAAATCTCTGACTTGCTGTCAGTAATGGGCGAACTCAAAGCGAAGGGGGTTGATCTCTACTTGCACCAGCAATCGCTCGACACCAGCACGCCCGCTGGCAAAGCGATGTTTCAAATGTTGGGGGTGTTCAGCGAATTTGAGCGCGAGATTATCCGAGAGCGCGTCAACTCTGGCCTCGCTCGCGCAAAGGCACAAGGCAAGAAACTAGGACGCCCACGGCGTGACACGCCAAAGCGTCTGGCTGCAATCCGCAAACTGCGCAAGCGGGGCATCGGCATCAACAAGATTGCCAGCAAACTCGGTATTGGCGTCAGCGTTGTGCAGCGTGTTTTGAGCGGTAACCCATAAACTCACGGATGCGGTGCTTGGACGGCTGTGCAAGTCGCCGCGATCTGTATCGTGTAAACGGAAGGAGATGAGGAACATGGTTTTCAAGCCAGGACAGTCAGGCAATCCAAAAGGCAAGCCAAAGGGGACGCAAAACAAAGCAACAGTGCAGCTGCGCGAAGCAATCCTTGGCGCTCTGGAAGCCGCCGGCGGACCAGAAGGCAGCGTCGGTTACTTGACCAGGCTGGCTGTCGAAAATTCGAGTGCGTTCGCGTCGCTCCTGGCCAAGGTGCTGCCGAGCACGCTCGCCGCCGACGAAGCTAGCGGTAACGTCAAAATCCAGTTCGAGCAATTCGCCGGCGAGATGGCCGGGCGTGCCGATTCCGGCTGAGGCGAAAGTCACCGCCTGATCGGTCGTGCGCAGGAACTTTACGAACTCCGCCATGGTCGAGTAGGGCGCGTTCCCTGGCACGACCAGCGCGAGCGGCACGACTCCGGCGAGCGCAATTGCTTGCAGATCCTTGCGCGGGTCATATCCCGCGTCCTTCATGAAAAACGGATTGATCGCGATTTCCGGTGTCTGCGCCACCGTCAGCGTGTAGCCGTCCGGCTCGGCATTGACTACATCGCGCGCACCAAGGGTGCCGCCGGGCGCCGGGACGGTTCTCGACCACGACCGATTGTCCAAGCGCGCTCGAGAGCTTGTTGCCAACGAGGCGCGCGACGATATCGCCAGTGCCGCCCGGTGCGAAATTCACGATGAGATGGAATCGGCCGGCTGGGAAAGGCATCGGGAAAGGCCGGCGCGGTGGCGGCAAGTGCCACCGCGAGCGCGATCGGGGTAGCGGCGCGGATACCGGCAAATGCATTCATCTGAACAGTCCTCCGCAGCGATCGTTTTGCGTCTAGTCGTTACTTCTGGCACAAAGCGCGGCTCCAACGGAAGCTTGGATTAAAGCGTGATCGCGAAAAGTGGACACCGGTTTTCGGAAAAGATCATGCTCAAAAAGCTTTAGGTTGAAGACGCCAAAGCGGGAGGCGGCGAAAAGCGGCGATGGCCCATATCGAGGCGCGCGACATTGCGCTCACCTATCAGACGCCAAGCGGAATGGTGCAAGCCGTTCACGGCGTCAGCTTCGGCATCGAGGCATCCGAATTTCTCTGCATCGTCGGCGCGAGCGGGCGCGGCAAGTCGACGCTTTTGAACATCATCGCCGGCTTCCTTACTCCGACCGCGGGCGAAATCCGGATCGCCGGCGCGCCGGTCAAGGGCTACGGCATGGATCGTGGTGTCGTGTTCCAGGATTTCGCGCAGCTCTTTCCCTGGCGCACCGCGCTCGGCAATGTGGCCTTTGGGCTCGAAATGAAAGGCATATCCAAGGCGCAACGCGAGGTGATTGCGCTCGAACAGCTCCGGCTCGTCAAACTTGAAAGCTTCGCGCGCTCGTACCCGCATCATCTATCCGGCGGGATGCAGCAACGGGTCGCGATCGCCCGTGCCCTCGCCTACAACCCCGCGGTATTGTTGATGGACGAGCCGTTCGCGGCGCTCGACGCCTTGACGCGCGATGAGATGCAGCGGCTCCTTGCCGAAGTTTGGCGCACGATGCGCAAGACGGTGATTTACGTGACGCACAATGTCGCCGAAGCAGTCTATTTGGCGGATCGCGTGCTGGTGATGACGCCGCATCCGGGCACCATCAAAACCGAGGTGGCCATTTGCCTCCCGCGCCCGCGCGATCCACTCAGCATGGAATTTCTTGACTATCAGAAAGAGCTGCTGGGTCTTCTTGGCCACGAAAAGCAGGAAGATCTCGTTGGCCAGGAAAAGCGGGCGACGCAAGCGCGCTAAAAACTAGCGTAGCGAATAGCAAGCAGAAAATAAAAACGCCGGAGGAACACCATGGTACAGCAAACGATGAGGCAGCAATCGAGGCTCACACGACGTCAGTGCCTCATTGCCGGGGCGGCGGGGCCGTGGGCGTTTGGCTCGACTGCGCGGCGCGCTGCGGCGGTCATTGCTACTGTTCGGCAGGGCTATCAAACCAACATCTGGGGCATGCCCACGTATTATTTGTTGAAGTCGGGTTATCTCGAAAAGCACCAGATCGCGGCCGAGGAGTTCGCGGTACCATCCGGCAATCTCACCATGCAGCAGATGGTGGCGCGGCAGATCGATCTCGGCACCTATGCCGGCCAATCCTTCATCATCGGCAATGCCAAAGGCGGACTCGTCGCTATTGCGCTCATCGAACATGTTGGCAAGACCGCGCGCATTACCGCGCGCAAGGATCTCAATATCACCAAAGTGGAAGAGCTGCGCGGGCGGCGGATCGCCAACCAGACCGGCTCATCGGTCGGCAATGTTTTTGTCGATACGATCATGCCGCAGCACGGCCTCAACAAGGGCGATTATGTCGAAGTGCGGATGGACGTGAACAATATGGTTGCAGCGCTCGCGGCGAAAACGATCGATGCGATGGTTAATGTCGAGCCCTATAATGTCATCGCTGTCGCCGATGGCATCGGCAGCGATCTTCTCGATTTCTCCGGCGTCGATCCGATGCCGGTCTTCATGGCGGCGACGCCCGATTTCGTCCAGGCAAAGCCCGACGTCATCATCGCTTATCTGAAAGCCTGGCTCGACGTTTCCAACGATTTCAGGAATTCGCCGCAAAAGGTGGCCGACGTCATCTACCAGTTTTACGCCGATAAGGGTTACACCATGTCGCGCGATACGTTCGCCAAGGCACTCTCGCGCGTCGAGGTAAATCCCGGCTTCCCGCCTGACTTGCAACCGTATATGCAGCAGCAGGCGGAGATCCTGCTCGCGGACAAGAAAATCGGCGCCATTCCCGATTGGAAGGCGCACTACGGCCGGATTTCATGGACCGCGCCCGCGCTGCGTCGTAACTGAGGCCATCGCTATCGACGATTTTTATCTGACAGGAGATTTGACTGATGCTGACCAAAGACGAAAGCCCGCTGACCAAGGGCTATCAGCCCGTCGTCTGGAATTTCAAACTTTTGGCGCACGACCTGCTCGGCGGCTTCGGCGGCATGGGCGAGGGCATGTCGGTGCAAATCGCGCCGGACGGGCGGCGCATCATCTGGCTCGCGCATGAGAGCGCGCCGAAGAATTTCACCGCCGTCGACGTCTCCGATCCGCGCAAGCCGAAAGTGGTGTGCCAGACCGATCTGCCGCACGCCAATATGCGCTCGAACTCGCTGGAAACGTGCGGCAACATGATGGCGGTCGCTTACCAGACGTCGAAGAAGGACCTTAAGCCCGCCGGCTTTGAACTGTTCGATATTTCCAAGCCGGAAAATCCGAAATCGATTGCGTTTTTCGATTGCTCCGGCCCGCATTCGCGCGGAGTGCATCAGCTTTGGTTCTGCGATGGCGAATTCGTCCATTGCGCGTCCGGTTCGCGCGATTTCGTGCCGACCAATCCAAACGACGACCAGTTCTACCGCTGTGTCGATGTCCGCAACCCGTCGAAGCCGGTCGAAATCGGCCGCTGGTGGATGCCGGGCACGCGTCAGGGCGACAATGTCATGCCGCCGCCACGCCACCCGATCGACAAGGGCTACCGCGCCCACAACACCAACGTCTATCCGCAGCGGGGCGACCGTTGCTATCTCGCCTATATCGACGGCGGCATGTTCGTTTTGGACATTTCCGACAAAGCCAATCCGAAGAAAATTTCGCAGTGGACCAATTCGCCGCCCTATACCGGCTTCATGCACACGGTAGTCCCGTTATTCGACCGCGGGCTGATGCTGGTGACCGATGAATCGACCGAGAACAACGCCAAGGACTGGCCGAAGCTGATCTGGATTCTGGATGCGCGCGACGAAACCAATCTGGTGCCGATCGCGACCTGCCCGATGCCCGATCACCGGATTTACGCGCAGGCCGGACGGTTCGGCGCTCACAATATTCACGAGAATGTACCGCTGCCGACGGCATGGCAGTCCGATCAGATCGTGCTCGGCACGTTCTTCAACGGCGGGCTTCGCGGCTACGATATTTCCAATCCCTATCAGCCCAAGGAGGTCGGCATTTTTATGCCACCGGCGCCGGCGGGCGCGCCGACCGGTACGATCCAGATCAACGACGTGTTCGTCGACGAGCGCAGCATCGTTTACGCGGTCGATCGCCACATTGGCGGGCTTTATATCCTGGAGATGGATTTTTGATGCTGCTAAGCCGTCATCCTGAGATGCGAGCGGAGCGAGCCTCGAAGGATGGCGCCGCGTGCCAGGCCTTAGACGGCCATCCTTCGAGGCCCGCCTGCGGCGGGCGCCTCAGGATGACGTGAATCTCGCAATGCTCGACCTTTTTCCTTCGCGTGAGGCCGGCCCGTTTGGGCGAAGGCTCAAGCGCGAGCGCGGCGCCCGCATTCCGGTTACGCTGGTCACCGGCTTTCTCGGCGCCGGCAAGACGACGCTAATCCGCCGTTTCCTTGCTTCGCCCGAAGGGCAAGGGACGGCAGTGATCGTTAATGAATTCGGCACTGTCGGCATCGATGACGCGCTCATGCGCGGGAGCGCGGAGCAGACCGTGCTCCTTGGCAATGGCTGCGTCTGCTGCATCAGCCGCACCGATCTACAATTGGCGCTGCGCCAACTCGTCATCGACCGCGAGCGCGGCGCGGTGCCGGGCTTCGCGCGCGTCGTCATCGAGACCTCCGGGCTTGCCGATCCGGGGCCGATCCTGCAGACATTCTCCACTGATCGCGCGCTCGGCGGCGAATTCCACATCGACGCGATGCTGGCGGTGGTCGACGCGGTGAACGGCGAAGCGACACTGGCAAAGACCGCGGAAGCGCGCAAGCAGGTGATCCTGGCCGATCGTCTCATCGTCTCGAAGAGCGATCTCGCCGTCGCTGCCGATCTGGAAAATCTGACGCGGCGCTTGCAACACCTCAATCCGCGCGCAGCAATCGACATCGCCGTCGGCGGCATGCTCGATCCGAACCGTTTCATCGCGCCGGCAACCGCGCCGCGCGGCAGCTTCGTCGCCGAGGCCGAGCACAGCGACGGAATTTCAAGCTTCGTACTGGCGCGGCAAGAGCCGATCGAATGGCTGGGTTTCGCGCGCGCCATGGAGACGCTGATCGCGCTGCGCGGCGCCGATCTGTTGCGCGCCAAGGGCATTCTCAATGTTGCCGGCTGCCGCGGTCCGGTGGTGGTTCAATACGTCCAGCATCTCGCCCATCCGCCGGTAGAACTGCAAACCTGGCCGGACCAAAACCGCGACAGCCGCCTTGTGTTCATCACGCGGAACCTGCGCGAAGCGCAAATCCGCGATCTGTTTGGCGCCGTGGCAGCGCTGGCAAGGACCGCATACGAGGTTTAATTGACCGTCGCCGCAACGATCACCGGCTGCAGGGCGGTAACGCCGTCAACCAATAGGCCGCTGCGGGTCGCGATATAACCCACACTGAGCGATAGGGCGCCGAAGAACAGCATGAGCCCGATGGGCCGTCGGTGTCATCGGCCGCAAATTGGGCCGCAAATTGGGCCGGAAATTCAGACAAGGCGCTGGCGATCGCACGCAGGAAAGCTCGCCGTCGACGGTACGAATTTCATGCCCGAAACATGTTTCGCAGCACCTGACTTAGCAGTAATCTCTTCGGTCACGATTACGCGCCAGTAGTACCATCCAACAAAGCTACGGTGCGCATTGCGGAGGACACACCACAATGACCGAGAAATTTTCACTCAACGTGAACGGCGAGACGCATAGCGTCGAAGCCGATCCGGATATGCCGCTGCTTTATGCGTTGCGTAATGACCTCGGCCTCAACAATCCGCATTTCGGCTGTGGTCTTGCGCAATGCGGCGCCTGCACCGTGCAGCTCGATGGTCAGCCGACCCGCTCCTGCATCACGCCAGTCTCCGCGGTCGGCGACGGCAAGATCACCACGCTCGCCGGCTTGGGCACGCCGGACAAGCCGCATCCGCTGCAGACGGCCTATGTCGAGGAGCAAGTGCCGCAATGCGGCTATTGCATCAATGGCTGGATCATGACGGCCGCCGCATTCCTGCGCGACAACAAAAAGCCGACCGACAAGCAAATCAAAGATGCACTGTCCGGGCTGAAATGCCGATGCGGCACGCATGTCGCCATTCTCCGCGCCGTTAAGCGCGCCGCGGCGATGATGGGCTGAGGGGAGGGCGCCATGAACAAAGCCATTACCAGGATGGAAAGACTCGCCAGTTTTTCCCGCCGCAGTTTTGTCAAAACTAGCGGCGCACTCGTCGTCTCGATCGGCGCGCCGGTCACGTTCGAATTTGCACGCGCCGACGATGCGGCGACTGCCGCAGCGATGAGCGTGACAGTGAAGCCGGCGCTCACCCCCGACCAACTCTCGAGCTACATCGCGGTGAATGCCGACGGCACGATCTCGGCCTTCTTCGGCAAAATGGACATGGGCCAAGGGCTATTCGTCGCGGTCGGCCAGATCGTCGCCGAAGAGCTCGATGTGCCGTTTGATCGCGTCAACGTGTTCATGGGCGATACTGCAACCAGCGTGAACCAAGGCGGCGCGTCCGGCTCGACCGGCCTTCAGGAAGGTGGCAAGCAGATGCGCGTTGCCGCCGCCGAGGCGCGGCGCGTTCTCGTCGCGATGGCCGCCGACAAGCTCGGCATGCCCGCCGAACAGCTCACGGTGACGGATGGCGTGGTGCACGCCGCGAGTGATGCGGCGAAGAAAGTCAGCTACGCCGAGCTCATCGGCGGCCGTTACTTCAACATCCATCTCGACTGGAACGGCAAATACGGCAATCCGCTCTACGCTCCAGGCAAGGCGCAACCGAAAGACCCGAAGACGCACACAATCGTCGGGCAGCCGATCAAACGGCAAGACATCGCGCCGAAAGTCTTTGCCCAGCAGGATTTTTGCACCGACATCAAAGTGCCGGGCATGGTGCACGGCCGCATGATCCGCCCGGCGATTGCCGGCGCGGTGCCGGTCAAGGTCGACGACAGTTCGATCAAGGACATTCCGAGCGCCAAGGCCGTCTGGAATCAGGGCTTCCTCGGCGTCGTGGCGGATAGCGAGTGGGACGCGATCAAGGCGTCACAGCAGCTCAAGGTCGAATGGTCGGACGCCAAGCCGCCGTTTCCTGATCGGGCCGCGCTTTACGATCACATCCGCAAAACGGCATCGCGCAGACGCGAAGTGGAGGGCAAGCAAGCCGGCAATGTCGACGATGCCTTCAAGACGGCGGCGCGTGTCATTGCCGCCGAGTATGAATGGCCGTTTCAGTCCCACGCCAGCATGGGACCGGCCTGCTCCTTGGTGGACATCAAGGACGGCCATGTCACCTGTTGGAGCGGCTCCCAGAAACCGCACTTCGTGTGTGCGGGCCTTGCCGCGATTCTGCAAGTGCCGGAAGACAATGTTCACGTGATCTGGACGCCGGGTCCCGGCTCCTACGGCCGCAACGACGCCGACGATGCGGCGATGGATGCCGCCGTGCTGGCCAAAGCCGTGGGCAAGCCGGTCCGCGTGCAATACATGCGCAATCAGGGCACCGGCTGGGATCCAAAGGGTCCCGCCTCCGTGCATCAGGTGCGCGCGGCGCTCGATGCCTCGGGCAATGTCATTGCCTACGATTTTCTCAGCAAGGCTTTCTCGCGCGTCGATGTCGATACCAATGGCAGCAAGCCGTATGACACGCTCGCCGGCCAGATGCTCGGAGCCAATCTGAAATCAGGCGACGGCTTCGGCATTCCGGCGGAATCCTACGAATTCGCCAATAAGCGAACCGCTTGGGAAGTCATTCCGGCGCTCCTTGACCGCGCTTCGCCGCTTCGCACCTCGCATTTGCGCGATCCGGTCGGTCCGCAGATCCATTTCGCCAGCGAATCGTTCATGGACGAAGTCGCCGCGGCTTTGAACATGGACGCGATCGAGTTCCGGCTGCGCTATGTGAGGGACCCGCGCGACATTGCCGTCATCAAGGCGGCAGCGGAGAAGGCGAATTGGCAAAGCCGGCCGTCGCCGCGCAAGGACCAGACCGGTGACAAGGTGTCCGGTCGTGGCATCGCCTATGCACAGCGTAACGGCACGCGGGTCGCGATGATCGCGGAAGTCGATATCGACCGCCGCAGCGGCAAAATCTCGGTGCGCAAATTCACCGTGGCGCATGATTGCGGCCAGATCATCAACCCCGATGGTTTGCGCATGACCATCGAAGGCAACGTCGTGCAAGGAATCAGCCGCACATTGTGGGAGGAAGTGAAGTTCGACAACAAGAACGTGACCAGCGTCGACTGGCTGAGCTATCCGATTCTCGACATTACCGAGACCCCGGAGCAGATCGACGTGGTGCTGATCAATCACCCGGAAATCGTCCCATCGGGCGCCGGCGAACCGTCGAGCCGTCCGGTCGCCGCCGCGATCGCCAATGCGGTGTTCGACGCGACCGGCGTGCGCATCCGGCGCGTCCCGTTCGCGCCAGACTATGTGAAGGCGGCACTGTCGTAGCACTGCGCCCGCGGCATCTTAGAGAGGCGGCTCAACGCCGCCTTCCTTTTTGCACGCGATGCCAGCCTCCTCCAGGTCGAGTTCACGCTCGATACGCCGACGTGCCTCATCGGTTATCCGGCCCTCGCGCAAGAGTTGGTAGATGAATTCCCGCTCGAGCGCGATCAAATCCGATCTCACGCTCGCCGCTGCCGAAGCAGCATCCGACTCGTTGTCCGCGGCTGTTGGCAATCGCCCCGATCTATATTCATGTCGGGCCCGCAGAATCGCCAAAGCCTCGGTAGAAATGCGGTTATCGGCTACGAGTTCTTCTAGCCGTGTTTGCGCGAGCTTAAGGGCATCTGAGCGCGCGGCAAGCTCGGCTTTTTGCTCGCGGTCGCGCTCGTCAGCGGCATGAAGGCTGAGGCCGAGCCAACGGACAACGCTTGGCAACAACAAGCCCTGGCCCACAAGCGTTAGAACGATGACTCCAAAAGTAATAAACAAGATGAGATCACGAAACGGGAATGGTGCGCCAGAACTCGTAATCAAAGGGATCGCCAATGCGGCGGCGAGCGAGACCACACCCCGTATGCCCACGAACGATAAAAAAAAGGTCCACTGCGGTGGCGGCAACGGATCCCGCCGCGCAACTCTGGCACTTAGCCAACGTGGCAAGTAGACTGACGGATAGACCCAGACGAATCGCGCCACGACAATCACGATCACGGTCAGAACGACGGCCAGTATCGACTGCTGAATGGGGAAAATGTCCGATCTATCGAGCAGCGTGCGTATCTGCAGACCCGTGACCAAGAAGATCAGGCCTTCGAGCAGATAGACGAGGAGGTCCCAGAAAAAGATTCCTTGCAGTCGGGTCGCGGCCGGAATGAGTAGCGGCCCGTTCCAGCTAACGTATAAGCCAGTCGCCACCGTCGCCAGCACGCCCGATCCACCCAAATGCGCGGGCACCAGGAAGGCGAGGTAAGGCGTCATCAGCGACAGCGTGATCTCGACGCGAGGGTCGCGTGCCCAGCGCCGTAGCCGCAGGCTGAGCCAGCCGATGGCGATGCCATAAGCAATTTCGCCGACAACAATGAGAACGAATGTTCCGGCGGCCTGGCCGAGCGAGAACAAGCCGGTGCCCACCGCAGCAACGGCAAACCGGTAGAGAATCAGAGCCGTGGCGTCATTGGCGACGCCTTCGCCGTCGAGCACAACAACCAGGCGGCGCGGGATGCCGAGCTGCCGTGTGATCGCCAACGGTGCGACAACATCGGGCGGCGCCACAATGGCGCCGAGCACGAAGGCGACGCCGATCGGCATGCCGAGCACCCAATGCGCCAGACCGGCCACTGCACAAGCAGTGAATACAACGCATCCCACCGCCAGAAGGGCGATTGGGCGCAAGTTGAATCGAAACTCCCGCCAGCTCATGGCGACGCCGGCCGAATAAATCAGCGGCGGTAGTATTCCGAGCAGCACAAGTTCTGGTGCAAGTGCGATCCTTGGCAGACCGGGGACCAGAGCCAGCGCGATTCCGGCAATGACGAGAAGAATTGAGGGAGCGGAATTAATGCGCCGCGCGACAACGGCCACGATCACCATGACCGCGAGTAACAGCAACAGAGTTTGTATGGTCTGTTCCACGATCTGACTTGCGATGGCGCAGCCTGGACTTTTCTCCTCGAACCAGCGGGCTAGAACATTGTGTTGTTATTGGCGGATTTTTCGGGAACCGGCTGGATGACGTCCCAGTGTTCGACGATCTTGCCGTTTTCCAGTTTGTAAATGTTTACGATCGCGTTGCCGCGCGAACCCGGTGTCGGCACGCTATGGACATGATGAATCACGTAGTCGCCGTCGGCGAAAACGCGGACGACGTCGCTGTGCGCGTCGGGGAACTTATCGCGTAGGAAGCTGATATAAGCCTTGAGCCCTTCCGGCCCATCGGTGGCGTTGGGATTGTGCTGCACATAGCGCGGCCCGAGGAATTTTGCGGCAGCTTCGAAATCCTTCTTGTTCACGGCAAGCTCGTAGAATTCCGCCACCGCTTTCTTGTTGGCTTCCATTTGTTCGGCGGTAGCGGCGTAAGCGGCTGGGGCGAATGCAATCAGTGCAGCGATGCAGAACAAACGAAGCATGGTGGCCTCCTTGGGAAGGCTAACATCATAATGCAATCGCAAGGGGGAGAGAGAAGGTTCCTCTCGGCCATCAAGGATAAAAATTCCACTGAATGCGCACGAGCGCCGAGATCACGCCAGTCGTTCCGACCCTGAAGGTGGTAGGCGCGGCGCCGGTGGGCGCGAAGGTAACAGTGCCGCCGTCGAATGCCGTCTTGGCGAGCGCGGTGTATTGCAGGTCGACGCCTACGTCGAGGCTCCTGACCGGATTCCACAATGTGCGCGATCCGATCTGCCAGGCCGCCCAATCGGCGCAGCCGGGACGAAATCCATTCGGCGCGCAGACCAGCGTATCGACGGCGGAGCTCTCGGCGCGGTAATTGACATAACCGCCATAGATTGAGCTGCGCAGATTCAGCACCCAATAATGCTGGATGCCGGCATATATGTTCCAGGCGGCTGGCAGTTGTAGCTGCGTGGCGCCGGTGCCGGGACTGTTCGCCATAAAGGCGTCATCCACCCACGCCAGCCCGATCGTGCCCGAATTGACAAGGCCGAAAGTTTGGTCGGCGAGGCGTGAGGAGCTGTTGATGATGCAGTGGCCGCTCCAGCCGCGGCAGTACTGTGCTTGCGCGGCAAAGGTGTCGCCCTGCGACGGCAAGTTCACTTGCAGGCCAGCACCGACGGCCCAGCCCCACGCATCTGCCGGGTGAGCCACACCGGCGAGCAGGCCGTTGGCAGTGGCGTTGTAGTAGCGTGCGCGATCGTCGTGCAGCGCGCCCATCACTTGCGCCGCGCCCCAACTTTGGTCGACGCGAATATTGCTGGCGATATCAGGTACGACGAAGCCGGCATTATTCCACGGGCTGTTAGTCGGGCCGCCAGAAGCGAGGATCGGAAAGAACGTGCCGAACCCTGCGATCACCCCGGCAGGCGGCGCGGCATTGAGATCCTTGATCGGCCGGGCATAGAACGTCCCGTCTTCGATCCCGAGACTCGCCGTCCAGCCGCCACCGAGCGGGGCGGTGTAGGTGAATGCATTGATGCCGAAGCGGCCGAGGTCTTGATAGGCAAAATTGGTCTGCAGGCTGTAGCGGGCGGTGTCGAAGAAATCGAAAGCGGAGGCTGACTTGCCGAGAGTGAAGCCGGCGAACTAGATGAAGGCGCGCGCAAGATAGAGATTATTGTTGCCGTTCGGCGTCGCTCCGGCTGTGGCCGCGCCACCGGCCGTCGGCACTGCGGTGCCAGGGAGGCTGAGCGTCGGAGCGTCGTTGCTGGTGTATTGCCAACCGCCGAGGAGATAGGCGCGGAGCGTCCCGTACTCGGTCTGCTCGCGCGCATCGAGCGAAATGCCGGTCCGTACGCGGGTATCGATTTGATCGCCGCCGCGAAAGAATTGCGCGTTGGCGCCATTGATCGCCGGTTCGAACGAGCCGATGGCGTCGTATTTGATTTCGGCGCGCACGAAGCCGCCGATCTTTATACAGGTCTGCGTGCCAGGAAGGTAATAAAAGCCGTCGCCGTAAAGGCTACAGACTTTTACGTACTGGACCGGCTTGGCTTTGACCGGCAGCTCGGCCGCATGCGCGCGGACCACTGTGATAAGCACGGCGATGCCGCCGAGCAAAAGCCTTCTCGTGTGCACGCGAGCCCCCGAAGCATCGAATTGCAATTTTGGTTCGATGCTTCCGCTGGGCCCTCGCCGGAACGACTGCATCAGTGTCGTGTGCGCGCGCAGCGCACATCGGTGAAAGTATTGATGTGATCACGTTGCTGCAATCGACCGATGCAATTTGATGAGTGAAAAATTTTCTTGCTGAATTTTAAATGACAGAACCGACGCACATTTGCTGCGGCTGTCGGCGCGCCGCTTCTCTATGTGTTGATAGAAGAAACTGATCGACTCCTTATACGCTGCTTCATCTATGTCCTGATAGAAAAAGTTGATCGACTGCTGAAGCGCGCTTCCAATGTGCTGATAAAACCGACGCAACCGTGAATTGACTTCGTGAGCCGCGCTTCGCCGCCGCCTCACTCGATGAGCTCGTCGGCGCGACGGAAGGAAGGCTCACATAAAGTTCGCCGTCCCTCCCCATCGCAAGTGGGTGAGGAAAGGGAGAGCCTGTCGCGCGTACGGATTTATTTCGTATCCTTAGTCTCCACGTGCGTGGCAAGACGGAGTACCTTGACGCATGGCCCGGATCACACGCTCGCTTGAGGAAGCCATTGCGCCGATTGGCGACGGCTGCATGCTGGCGGTGCCGCGCGAGACGTCCGGCGTTGCCATGGCGGCGACGCGCGCGCTCGTTCGGCGCGGTATCAAGCGTCTGCATCTGGTCGCACTGCCAACCTCGACCCTGCAGGCCGATCTGTTGATCGGCGCCGGTTGCATCGGAACGCTGGAGACATCCGCGGTGAGCTTAGGTGAATTCGGCCCTGCGCCGCGCTTCACCGCGGCCATCCTGGACGGCGCTATTCGCATGCGCGACGCCACCTGCCCGGCGCTGCACGCGCAATTTCAGGCCGCGGAAAAAGGCGTGCCATTCATGCCGTTGCGCGGCTTGATCGGTTCGGATCTGTTGACGCAGCGCACCGATTGGAAAGTCGTGGACAATCCGTTCGGCGATAACGATCCGATCGTGCTGTTGCCGGCGCTCAAGCCCGATGTCGCTCTGTTTCACGCGCCGCTCGCCGATCGCGACGGCAACGTCTACATCGGCAAGGAGCGCGAGCTGGTTACCATGGCGCATGCAGCGCAGCGCACGATCGTGACGGTGGAAGAAGTCCACGACACGAATCTATTGCGCGATCCGCTATTCGTTGCCGGCACCTTGCCCGGCTTTTACGTCGAGGCGGTCGCGGTTGAACGATGCGGCGCCTGGCCACTGCCGCTACCGGACCGCTACGGCATCGATGCCGCGCACATAGCGGAATATGCGCGGCTCGCGGCGACGCCGGAGGGGTTTGCGCAATATCTCGACCGCTATGTCTATGAAAAGCGCGCAGCCTGAAGAATTCCGCGACGAGGAATTGCTCGCCGACGTCATCTGCCGGCTGATCGGCGATGCGCGGCATATCGCAGTCGGCAATGCGTCGCCGATACCGGCGACCGCCGCACTGTTGGCGCGGGAGTCCGGCGCCAGCAAACCCTATGTGTCACTCCTTGGCAGCGCGCACACGTTCTTTACCGACGGCGCGCGCGAATTATTTGACTGCGCCGGCCAGGGTCGCGTCGACGTGTTTTTTCTCTCCGGCGGCCAGATCGACGGTGAAGGCAATATCAACCTGGTCAATATCGGCGACTATGAAAAACCCAAGGTGCGCTTTCCCGGCTCTTTTGGGTCGGCCTACCTTTATTACGTCGTGCCGCGCGTCATTCTCTTTCGCGTCGAGCACTCGCGCCGCACGCTGGTTCCCAAAGTCGATTTCATCAGCGCCCCGGGTGGCAGCCCCGGCAACGTCGATCGCCCCGGCGGGCCGATTGCGCTCATAACCAATCGCTGCCTGTTCGATTTCGATCGCGCGCGGCGACGTTTCCGTCTGGTGAGCGTGCATCCCGGCCACAGCGTCGAGGAAATCATCGAGCACACCGGATTTGCATTCGATAAGCCCGCTCAGGTGCCGCTGACGCCGGCCCCGAGTGCCGATACGCTACGCCTGATGCGTGGCGTCGTCGCGCCGATGCTGGCAGAGGTTTACCCGGAATTCGCGAGGAGAGTATTTGGATACGTCGGTACACGGCGGGGCGACCGTGACGCTGCATCATGAGTCCTCATGGCCGGACTTGTTCCGGCCATCCAGGTCTTTACTTCGGCTCGTAACTCAAGACGTGGATGCCCGCCATAGGCGAGCGAAGCGACGCCGTACTACGAACGGCTATGCGCGGGCATGACGATCGTAAAGCCGCGCTTCACGTTCCTAGAATGACGAAAGACCATTTGCGCCTGCAGTGGCATCATGGTTCTTATGCGTCCGCAACTAACAGGGAAGGGGACGCGCGGTGAAAACGGTGGAAGCAGCGGTGATCGGGGTCGGTTGGATCGGTGGCTTGCGTGCCGACACGCTGTCGCGCACGGCGCTCGTCGATAAATTGCATCTGTGCGACATCAAACCGGATCGGCTCGCCGAAGTGAAGAAACTCTATAAACCGGCGACTGCCATTCTTGATTATAAAGACATCATCGCCAACGACAGGATTTCGGTGGTTTATATCTCGACTACGCCGGAGGCCAACCATTATCCGATCGCCCGCGACTGCTTGCGCGCTGGCAAACACGTCATGCTGGAAAAGCCGATTGCGCTGGAACTGTGGGAAGCCGACGAGCTCATTCAACTGTCGAAGCGCAATAATCTGAAATTCACCATCGGCTATTCGCAACGCTTCAATCCGAAGATCGCCTTTGCCAAGAAGAAGATCACCGACGGCACGCTTGGCAGCGTCGTCTCGGTGCTGGTGAGCCGCCATCTCTCGCGCGATCTCGGCAAGAAAATCGCGAGCCGGGTGCGCCTGTCGCCGGTGGTGATGGAATCGACGCACGACCTCGATTTCGTCTTCTGGCTTCTCGAACCGGCGAAGCCGGTCCGTGTCTACAGCCAGGGCGCTTATGGTTATATGAAGCCGGTGAACGGCTCGCATGACGTCATGTTCACCACTGTGACCATGGACAACGGCGTCGTGGTGATGATCGGCGGCGGTTGGAATTTCCCACCGAGCTATCCAAACTACTGCTCAACCTGGATCGAGATCACCGGCACCGAGGGCGCACTCACGCTCGACGACACCCAGCGCGACAACTGGCTCAATACCGCAAAGCGCGGCCAGGAATTCGCGATGTCGACCATGCCGGGCGAGTGGGTCGATCATGTTTACGCCGGCGGCATCGGCCCGGAGACAGTGCACTTCGTTGAAGCTTGCATTCGCAACACGCCGGTGATGGTGACGCCGGAAAGCGCGCGCCGGGTGATGGAAACCTATAGCGCCGCGGATTTGTCGGCCGACCGCAACGAGCCGATTGATCTGCCGCTGACCAACGAGACGATTTCCGGAATTGCCGAACTCAAGCAACGAAACCGCGCGGGCCTCAACGTATGAAGAAGAACGCCAAGGGCGTTGGTCTTGCGATCATCGGCGCCGGCCGCGTCGGCTTGTTCCGGGGCGAGGTGGCGGCGCGACATCCGGCGGTGGAATGGATCGGCATTGCCGAACTCAACCATAATCGCGGCGGCGATGTTGCCGCACGGATCGGTGCCGATTTCGTCACCACCGATTACCGCGCACTGTTGGGGCGGCCGGAAGTAACCGCCGCGATCATCGCCACTGACGAGCATCTCCACGTCGATCCGATCCTGGCCGCGGTCGAACGCGGCGTGCCGATGTTGGTCGAAAAGCCGCTTGCCACCGACCTCGCGCAGTCCGCGTGCGTGCTCAAGGCGATCACCGATGCCAAGCTCGACGCGGTTGTCGGCTATACCCAGCGCTTCCGGCGCAAATGGCTCGCCGGCAAGGAGAAGGTGAGGAGCGGCGCGCTCGGCGACGTTACCATGGTGACCTCGCGCGCTTTCATGAATCGCCTGGTCGCAATCGACAATTACAAGCGCACCGACGATCCGGCAGCGATCTCGCCAATGGTGATTTCCGGTACCCACGCCCTCGACATCGTCATGTGGTATCTGGAAGGCAAGCAGCCGGTCGAATGTTACGCGCGCTCGGTCGATAAGGTGCTGGGGCCGCTCTATCACGGCATCGACGCCACTGCCGGCATGATCATGTGCGCCGACGGCACCATCTATCATCTCAACATTTCATGGGCGCTGCCGGTGACCTGGCCCGGCGCGGTCTACAGCCTCGAGGTCGGCGTCAATGGCACCCATGGCGTTCTGACGATCGACGACACGCACCGCGACATGGTGCTTGCGGTTTCGGCGCCACAAAGCGAGGGCTACGCTCCCGACGAAAGCCGGCTGGTCGATTTTCTTGGCTCCTATCCGCCGGGCGACATGGCGCTTGGTGAATTGCGCGGCCCAATGCGCGAGGAGACCGATTCATTTCTCAACCGCGTCTCGCTCGGCTTGCCAACCCAGGCAGCGAGCGCGGCCGAGGCGCATGATCGGCTGATGCTGACCAAGGCGCTCGATTTGTCGGCCAAACTCAAAGCGCCGGTGAAGCTGCCGCTCGATCCGGAAGTGGAGCATGCGCGGTCCGCCGGTCGCGCGCGCTTGATTTGTTGTTTGAGCATAATCTTTTCCGAAAGCCGGCATCCGCCCTCGGATCGTAGTCCGAGGGCAAGCCTTTTCGGGATCATGCTCCACGTGTCACGCCACAGCGACGAGCAAGACCACGATCTCGGCGACTTGTTCGAGCGCGCCCACTACATCGCCGGTCTGACCGTCGATCTGACGCATGCTCAGCCACGCCATCAACGCGATGACCGCGACCAACAACAATGCGGCAATAACGGCGCGCCCCGGGTAGAGACAGAACAGCAGTACGACAAAGGCGATCGCCGCCGCCGCCGCGACGCTTTCGCCCGGCGGCCTGCCCGCATCATGGGACAGGCCATCGCCGCGCGCCGACGGCAACAGCCACATCAAAACCGGCATCGTGGCGCGCGCGGCACTATGCGAGCCGACCAGCGCCCACACCACCGCATGGGTATCGGCCAGACTTGCGAGCGCGGCGACCCGCAACAACAACGACAGCACCAAGGCGCAAACGCCATAAGCGCCTGTACGGCTGTCGCGCATGATGTCGAGTTTCTGCTGCCGTGTGTTGCCGCCGCCGAAACCGTCTGCGGTATCGGCGAGGCCGTCCTCGTGCAGCGCGCCGGTGACGACAAGTGTAGCCGCGACAGTCAGTGCAGCGGCCGGCCAAGCCGGCAGGCCGAGCCGATGAGAGAGCGCATAAACCAGCGCGCCAATCAACCCGACGACGAGGCCGGCGAGCGGCAACGCCCAGGCCGCTTTCGCGATCGCCTTTTCCGGCGTCGTGCGGGCAAGCGGCAAGCGCGTGCAGAAGGCGAGGCTCGCCTTGAGCTCCTGCGCCCGATCTTGGAGCCAAATGCCGGAAATCGGTGTCATGCGGCTTGAGCCGGTTGATGGCGATGAGGCGAACGATTTGCTACACCTCGCCGTGCGTCATCGGCGCACGGAATCACAGCGACATGGTCGATTTTACCTCATTTTCCGCGTTTCGCTCTGCCTGTCTCGATCTGCGGGGCGGGCATGCGGCGTCGAGTGCCGCAGTGGCGCGGCGCGAAGCGACGCTGACCAAGCCGCCGGGCAGCTTGGGCCGTCTTGAAGAACTCGTCGGCTGGCTCGCGCATTGGCAGGGCCGCGTACCGCCGCGGTTGCAGCAGGTGGAAATTCTTGTCTTTGCCGGCAATCACGGCGTCACCAGGCACGGCGTCTCGGCCTATCCGGCCGAGGTAACGGCGCAGATGGTGGCAAACTTCGCCGTCGGCGGCGCGGCCATCAATCAATTGGCGCAGACCGCGGGCGCAGACTTGCGCGTCATGCCGCTCGCGCTGGATCGGCCCACGGGCGATTTCACGCAAATGCCGGCTCTCTCGGAGCAGGAATTTCTTGCGGCCGTGAGTGAAGGTTACAACGCGGTCTCGCCTGCATGCGATCTTCTCTGCCTCGGTGAAATGGGTATCGGCAATACCACGGCTGCGGCCGCCATCGCCGCGGCCTTGTTCGGCGGCGGCGGTCCGCGCTGGGCCGGCCGTGGTACCGGCGTCGATGAAGACGGCTTGGCGCGTAAACGCCAGGCTATCGATCGGGCGCTCGCGCGCCACGCGGGCGCACTGCACGATCCGCTCGCGGTCGCGGCCGCGCTTGGCGGGCGCGAACTCGCCGCCATTTTAGGCGCAACCCTCGCAGCGCGGCGGCAGCGCATTCCGGTCGTGCTCGACGGTTTTGTCTGTACTGCCGCGGCTGCGCCGCTTGTGAAACTGCGGGCCGACATGCTCGCGCACGCGCTGGCCGGTCATGTCTCGGCCGAAGCCGGCCATCGTATGTTGCTTGGCGAACTTGGCCTGCGCCCGCTCCTCGATCTCGACATGCGTCTCGGCGAGGCGTCTGGCGCCGCGCTCGCCGTGCTTGTGCTGCGCGCCGCGCTCGTCTGTCACACTGGAATGGCAACATTTGCCGAGGCAGGCGTGTCCGATAGAGCCGACGACGCAACCTCGGCCGCGGCAAGCTAGATCACGTCGTCGAAAAAGCTGGCTGTCGTTATGGCCGGATCGCCAGCACCGCGCCCATGATAAGCAGCGCGAGAAACAGATAACCGTTGTTGATCAGGTAGAGCTTCAATGGCCGTTTCTCGAATGTCACCGAGCCGAGCGTCGCCACGGCGACAAAGCCGAGCCAATTGAAAAAGCCGACGGCCGCGCCCTGTGCCCAATTGTGCGCACCTGCGTAATGCACCGCATGCACCAGCACAAATGCCATCAGCGCGGAGCCGATGACGTCCGGAATGAGCGCCTTGACCAGCCCCGCCTTCATTTCCGCCTCGGAGACTCCGGCTAATGCGCACCACGATGGGCCGAATGCCACCGGCGAATACCAGAATGCTCCCAAAACCTGTTTGATGATCACGGCCGCGAGGATCGCGTACCAATTGATTGGGAATTCCTGCATGAGCCCCCCTCAACGAATTATGTGGCGCTGCTCAACGAGATCGCCAAGCGCGCATGGGGTTATTAACACCGAAAGAACGAGCGTTATTCGATCCGCTCGTGGACTGAATCTTGATTAGAACTGACCCTACGGTCAGCTCTAACGGTCAGCGGCTATGGCATGAAAGAACGTGCCGCTGACGCGGCCGCGCCGGCCGCCGCTTTTGCCGAGCGGCCGTCCTTCGGCATCGCTGAGCTCGGCAAACGGCGCGTCGTCGCCCGCGAACGCAAGCGACGCATAATGAAATTCGTGGCCGCGCAGGCGTGCGCCTTTGGCGCCAAGCGCGCCGTCGGACAAAAGCCGTGCCGCGCGATAACCGAGATGCAATTTGCGCTTAGCGAAGCTGGTCGAATGGCCTAGCAGTCCCGCCATCGCATGCTGGCGGCCATCGCTGTCCTCGATTCTTTGACCTAGAACCATATAGCCACCGCATTCACCGTGGACCGGCCGCGTCTCGGCGAAACGCCGCAAGCCGTCGGCAAAATGGCGCGCCGCCGCCAGCGTGTCGGCATGCAATTCCGGGTATCCGCCCGGCAGCCAACAACTGTCCGCGCGCTCTGGCGGCGCTTCGTCGGCCAAAGGCGAGAATGGCAGGATCTCGGCGCCAGCATTCCGCCAGGCGTCGAGCACGTGCGGGTAGACAAAGCTGAAGGCCCGATCGTGCGCCAGTGCAATGCGCTGACCGGGGGGCGGCAAAAAACCGGCGTCGCCGTCGGCACGCGCGCGCAGGGTGACTGGCGCGGCAGCAGCCAAGACCGCATCAAGATCAAAGTAGCGTTCGGCCATCGCAGCGAGGCGGTCAATCAGCGCAGCGAGATCGGCACGCTCGGCCGCCTGTACCAGGCCGAGATGCCGCTCCGGCAATGCAAGCGAGGCGTCGCGTGGCAGCGCGCCGAAACTGGGAAGCCCGAGCGCGCTGATTGCATTGGTAACGAGCGCGCGGTGGCGTTCGCTGACCGTGCGATTGAGAAGGAGACCGGCAATTTTTACGGCCGGATCATGTGAGGCGAAACCACGCGCGATGGCGGCTGCCGATTGCGCCTGGCGCGCGACATCGAGTACCAGCATCACCGGCAGATCGAAACGCGCGGCGAGATCGGCGGTGGCGCCGCGCCGGCCGGCGCTTGCCGACGCGCCGTCGAACAGGCCCATGACGCCTTCGATAATAAGAATATCCGCGCCGTCTGCCGCGCGGACGATGAGCGCTTCGAGCAGCGAGTCCGGCATGGCCCAACTGTCGAGATTGACGACGAGATTATCAGCGACCGCTGCATGAAAAGCTGGATCGATGTAGTCGGGACCGGCTTTCGCGGCGCGGACTTTAACGTCGCGGCGCTTGAGCGCGGCCAGCACCGCAAGCGTTATCGTGGTCTTGCCGGCGCCGGATTGCGGCGCCGCGATGATCAGGCCGCGTCCGGTCATTTTAATTCCGCCGCTTGGTTCGTCTGCGCGCCGATAAGTTCGTCGCGCAGCGGCACAATCTCACCGATCACGACGATCGCCGGCGGCTCCAGTTTCTGCGCGCGGGCTTCCGCTGCGAGCTTGTCCAGCGTGGAAATAAGAACGCGCTGCTTCGGCGTGGTCGCGGAGACAATCACGGCGGCCGGCGTGCTGCCGGCAAGTCCCGCTTTGAGCATTGCGGCGGCGATCCTTTCGAGATTGTGCATCACCATGTAGAGCACGATCGGCTGTCCGATGCGCACGAGCGGCGCCCAATCGAAATCTTCATCGGCGCCATGGCCGGCGGCAAAAACGACGGCGCGGTTGATGCCGCGAAGCGTCGCCGGAATTCCCGCGGCGGCGAGCGCGGCGAGCCCGGCGGTGACGCCCGGAATGATGCGAAACGGTACGCTGGCGCGCGCCAGCGTCAGCGCCTCTTCGCCGCCGCGGCCGAACACGAATGGATCGCCGCCCTTAAGCCGCAGCACGCGATGTCCGGCTCGTGCCAGAACGACAAGTCGCTGACTGATGTCGGCCTGCAAAGGCGAGGGCTTGCCGCCGCGTTTGCCGGCAAATTCAAGGCGCGCCTGCGGTCCAGCGAGCGCCAACACGCGCTGATCGACCAGCGCGTCGTGGACGACGACATCCGCCTGGGCGAGTCCAGCAAGCGCATCGAGCGTGAGCAGGCCCGGATCGCCCGGACCGGCGCCAGCAAGCCACACATGTCCCGGAGCGAACACCGGGGTTCCGGTTCGCCGCGCTGCCAGAGAATCCCATGCGGTCATGACGAACTTAGCGCTCCTCGGTAGTGACGACTGGCGATGACGGGACTAAAGGAGGCGACATGGCGAAACAGCAACGGGCGCTGCGCCGGGGCTGGACTACTGGCACCTGCGCCGCCGCCGCGGCGAAAGCGGCTTTTGCCGCGCTCGTGACCGGAGAATTTCCCGATCCAGTCGCGGTGACGCTGCCGCGCGGCGAGCGCCCAAGCTTTGCGCTCGCCATGACGCGCATCGACGGAAATGCGGCAACTGCCGGCGTCGTCAAGGACGCCGGCGACGATCCCGACGTCACGCATGGCGCGCTGGTCTGCGCCACCGTGCGGCTCGGCGCTCCTGGCAGCGGCGTGACCCTTCGCGCCGGCGAAGGCGTCGGCACGGTAACCCGCGCCGGACTTCCGGTCGCGCCGGGCGAGCCTGCGATCAATCCGGTGCCGCGCCGCATGATCGCCGAAGCGATCGCCGAAATCGCCGCTGCAGCAAAACGCGCAGCCGATATTGAAATCGAAATTTCCATTCCCGGAGGGAAGGCGCTTGCCGCGAAAACGCTCAATGCACGGCTCGGCATTGTCGGCGGCCTGTCGATCCTCGGTACCACCGGCATCGTCGTGCCGTATTCCTGCTCGGCCTGGATTCATTCGATCCATTCCGGCATCGACGTGGCGCGCGCGGCGGGCCTCACTCACATCATCGGCTCGACCGGTGCGAATTCTGAAAGTGCGGCGCAAAAGCTGTACGGAGCGCCGGAGATCGCTCTCATCGACATGGGCGATTTCGTCGGCGGCATGCTCAAATATCTGCGGCGGCATCCGGTGCCGCGCGTCACCGTTGCCGGCGGCGTTGCCAAAATGACCAAGTTGGCGCAAGGGTTGACCGATCTGCACTCCAAACGTGGGGAGGTCGACGTTGCCGCGCTTGCAAAGTTCGCAAAAGCGGCCGGCGGCAGTGAAGACCTTCAACGCGATATTCTGGCGGCGAATACCGCCGCCGAAGCTTTTGCGTTCGCGCAAGCCGCAGGCATCGCGCTCGGCGAAAAGGTTGCGCAGGCGGCGCAGGAGACTGCGGCTCGCCTTGTCGCAGGGACCGACATTGCCGTCGAGGTTGTTTTGTTCGATCGCGAGCAGAATCTGGTCGCCCGCAGTCCTATTGCGTCTCTGTAGCTCTATCCCGCTCATTCCCGCGTAAGCGGGAATCCAGAAAATATTCAGTCTCATCCGCCGCCTCCGCGAAATCGGCGGCAATAGCCGGCATCGTAGAGCGCGCTGTCGCGGAAATCGCGCGTGCCGAGCGCTCGGCCGACCAGGATTAGCGCGGTGCGTTCGATCCGCGCCCGAGCAACCTGTCCGGCGATATCGGCGAGCGTGCCGCGAATAACGCGTTGCGCCGGTGAACTCGCTTCGGCCACGACCGCGGCCGGACAATCAGCGCCATAGAACGGCGTGATCTCCGCGACGATCGTCTCGATCGCATGAACGGCGAGATGGATGACGAGAGTCGCTCCGCTCGCGGCAAAGCCGGCGAGCCTCTCGCCCTCCGGCATACGTGAAGCACGGCCAGGAACGCGCGTGAGCACCACGCTCTGCGCCACTTCGGGAATCGTGAGCTCGCATTGCAAGGCTGCCGCCGCGGCGGCGAAAGCCGGCACGCCTGGCGTCAGCGTGTAGGGGATGTTGCGCCGGGTGAGCCGGCGCAGCTGCTCGGCGAGAGCGGAGTAGATCGACAGATCGCCGGAATGCAACCGTGCTACGTCCTGTCCAGCCGCATTGGCGCCAACAAATTCGTTCTCAATCTCATCGAGTGACAGCGGCGCGGTATCGATGATCCGCGCGCCCTTTGGGCAAAACGTAAGCAGCTCGCGCGGCACAATTGAGCCGGCGTACAGGCAGACCGGGCAGCGCGCGATCAGGTCGCGGCCGCGCATCGTAATAAGGTCGGCTGCACCAGGTCCCGCACCGATGAAATGCACTGTCATTGCGCGACCTCGGAGCTAGCCAGCGCGCAGGTTGCCATGCCGACGACAAGGCGCGACGCGATCAGACGCGATGATGGTCCGGCTGCCGCCAGAGCGGCCGCTTCGGCGATTGACGGCACGCCGGTGAGCGCCAGGACGCGATCGGATCGCGTCGTTGCGCGCGCGCCGGCGGCTTTGAGCGCGGCGTCAGGTATCGCCATGATGCCGACGCCGAATTTTGCTGCGGCACTGGCGATGCCCGCTTCGGAATCTTTGGCCTTGCTGGTCGCGATGGCCTTGAGATCGGTCGCGCTGATCCCGGCGCGGGCGAGCGCCGCTAGAATTGCGGCTTCGATGTCCGCCGCCGCGGCGCCGCGCTTGCAACCGATGCCGGCGACGATCATGGCTTGGTCCATGTCCATTGCGTTACCGGCACGGCTGCGCGCCAAGCGGTTTTTTCACCGAGCGGTTCAGCGCGCGCAATCCCGAGCCGGAGCAATTCACCGCCGAGCACGGCATGTCGGCCGAATAACAGCGTTTCCGTTTCGAGCGTAACTGCATTGACCACGAGCCGCCCGCCCGTCCGCAGCACGCGCGCTGCGGCATCGAGCACACCGGCGTCGCTGGCGCCACCGCCGATGAAGATCGCATCGGGCACCGGGAGGTCGGCGAGTGCGGCCGGTGCGGCGCCCGCGATCACTTGCAATGCCGGCACGCCGCAGGCGGCGGCGTTGCGGATGATGCGCGCGGCGCGATCGGCGCGGCGCTCGAGCGCGACCGCTCGCATGGTCGGATCAGCCAGCATCCATTCGATCGCGACCGAACCCGAGCCCGCGCCGACGTCCCACAGCAATTCGCCACGCCGCGGCGCCAGCGACGACAGCACGACGGCGCGGATTTCGCGTTTACTGATCTGCCCGTCATGCTCGAACAGATGATCCGGCATGCCGCAAGCCAGCGGTAAAATCCGGGCATTTGGCGCGGCCGTGACCTCGATCGCGACCGTATTGAGCGCGTTCACGGCGCCGAGCGCGAATTCAGCGGCGGCGCTGCTGCGGATGCGCTCGTGCGCGCCACCGAGCGTTTCCAAAACTGTGAACCGTGACTTGCCGAATCCGATTTGCGTTAGAAGTTGCGCCAAAGCTGCCGGGCCGTCGCCGTCTGACGTCAAAACCAGAAGTCGCGCGCCTGGTTGCAGGTGCGGCCGGACAAGATCGAGCGCGCGGCCATGCAGCGACAACAACACCGTGTCCGGCAACGACCAGCCGAGGCGTGCCGCTGCCAAACTAAAAGCCGAGGGCGCCGGCAACACGATCATTTCCCGCGGATCGATGCAGCGCGCCAGCACCGCGCCGACGCCGTAGTGAAATGGATCGCCGGAGGCGAGTACGCAGACCTGCCGGCCGCGGTGGCGGCTGACCTCCTCGGCCGCGCCGTCAAACGGGCTCGGCCATGGCCGCGCGGCGCCGCGGATAAGCGGGGCCGCGAGCGCGAGATGGCGACGGCCGCCAAAGACGATTTCGGCGCTGCCGATCAAACCGCGTGCCGCCGGACTCAAGCCTTCGACGCCGTCCTCCCCGATACCGACGATGGACAGCCAGCGCGGCGATGCGGCACTGTCTCGTGCAACGGTCCCGACTAGCGGCTCATTCGCAAACGGCATGTCACGCGTCCTTATTCTTGGCGGTACGACGGAAGCGCGGCAATTGGCCGAGCGTTTGGCCCGGCGCGCGGATCTCGAAATCGTTGTGTCGCTGGCCGGGCGCACCAAATCGCCCGCGCCACAAACGGCTCCAGTGCGCACGGGCGGTTTCGGCGGCGCTGCTGGCCTCGCCGATTATCTCGTCAAGGAAAGTATTGCCGCGATGATCGACGCGACCCATCCTTATGCAAACGTCATCTCGGCCAATGCGAACAGCGCCGCGCGGCAGTCCGGCGTGCCGTTGATTGCCCTGCGCCGCCCGCCTTGGTGCGCCGTCGCCGGCGACCGCTGGACCGAAGCGGCCGATGTTGCCGGCGCAGTCCGTATCCTGCGAGATCGGTCGCGCCGCGTCTTTGCCGCGCTCGGCCGCAACGAGCTCGCGCCACTGACGGCGGCGCCGCAACACTTTTATTTGATCCGTAGCGTCGATCTGGTCGAACCGCCGTTGCCGCTGCCGCGCGCCGCTTATGTGACCGGCCGCGGACCGTTCAGCGAAGCTGACGAGCGCGCGCTGCTGGTGTCGCGCGGCATTGAGATCATCATTGCCAAGAACAGCGGCGGTGCCGCGACTTACGGCAAGATCGCGGCGGCGCGCGCGCTTGGGCTCGAAGTCATCATGCTGCGCCGGCCGGTGCCGCCCGTCGCACCCGCGGTCGAGACCGTGGAAGAGGCAATCGCGTGGCTTGATCATGCGATCACCTCGGCCGCCGCTCGCGGCGTATAGACTAGCGGCGCGCGTCCTGGCCGCGCGATCACGCGGGTCTCGCGCGTGCCGACAATCACCAACGTCGCCATATCGGCGGATTTACTCGCGGCATTTTCGAGTGTCGCCGCCTCGATGCGTTCGTCCGGCCGGCCAACGGCGCGGCCGAACACGACCGGTGTCGCCGGCGGCAAATGCTGGCGCAACCGCTCGACCGCGCTGGCAAACTGCCAGGGCCGCGCGCGTGAAACCGGATTGTAGAGTGCGATCACAAATCCCGCCTGCGCCGCCGCATCGAGCCGGCGCTCGATCAACGGCCACGGTTTGAGATTGTCGGACAACGACAGCGCGCAAAAGTCATGGCCAAGCGGCGCGCCGATGCGCGCGGCGACCGCGAGCATCGCAGTGATGCCCGGAACAAAAACGACGTCAAGCGCGCGCCAGGGGTCAGGACCACCTGCGATTTGCTCGCAGATCGCGGCCGCCATCGCGAACACGCCGGGATCGCCGCCGGACACGACGGCGACGTTGGCGCCTTGCGCGGCATGGCGCAGGGCGTCGCCAGCGCGCACAGCTTCTTCGCGATTGTCGGACGGATGGCGGCTCTGACTGGCGCGCGCTGGCACGCGGTCGAGATAAGGACCATAGCCGTACAGCGCTTGCGCTTCGGCAAGCGCGGCGGCCGCCTCCGCCGTCAGGTAGCGCGGGTCGCCAGGGCCTAAGCCGACGACGGCGAGGCGTCCGTTCATGGCTTTGCTCCCGCTTTTGCTGATGCCTCCGCTACGGGGCGCTGCGCCCAGCCGGGCACCAGGACGATGGCGAAGTACGGCGCCTCGTCGTCGGGCTTGGCGGCAAGCGGGATCATTTTCTCTTCCGCCATGGTGCCGCCCTCGACATAAAGCGCGCAGCGGAGCTGCCCGCTGCGCTCGAGCGCGCGCCGCAGTTTCGGCAGATGCCGTCCGACCTTCATCACCACCGCGGCATTGGCGTCGGAAAGGCGCCGCACCAGTTCGTTCTCTGGCAAGGTTGCTGGAAGCACGGTAAAGACGTCGTCGCCCTGAGCGATCGGCATTCCGGCTGCGGACCAGCAGCCCGACATGCCGGTGATACCGGGAATAACTTCGGTGGCGAAGCGCGGCGCGAGCCGCGCATGCAGATGCATATAGGAGCCGTAGAACAGCGGATCGCCCTCGCAAATCACGGCAACGATGCGCCCTGTTTCAAGATGCCGCGCAATCTCGGCGGCGGCCTGCGCATAGAAACTTTCAAGCGCCTCGCGGTAGCCGGTGCTGCATCTCGGCAGTTCGGTCGTGACCGGGTACCCAAGCGGCAATTCGACGACGCCGGCACGCAGATATTGTCCGATCGTTGCGCGGGAATGGCTTGCATTTCCGGCCTTGCAGAAATAGGCGATCACATCGGCTTGACACAGCGCGCGGGTCGCTTTGACCGTCATCAATTCCGGATCGCCCGGTCCGACGCCGACGCCGATCAGTTTGCCTGTACTCGTTCGCGCGCTCATAGGCCCGGCCTCGCCAAAGCATTGACGGCGGCCGCGGTGATGGCGCTGCCGCCGATGCGGCCGCGCACGATCAAAAACGGCAAACCCTGAGAACTAGCGGCCAGCGCCTCCTTGGATTCCGCGGCGCCGACAAAACCAACGGGCATGCCGAGAATTGCCGCAGGTTTCGGCGCGCCGGCGTCCAAGAGTTCGAGCAAGCGGAAGAGCGCCGTCGGCGCATTGCCGATTGCGACCACGGCGCCGGCGAGACGATCCAACCACAGATCGAGCGCCGCGGCCGAACGCGTGGTTTTGATCTTGGCGGCGATCGCGGCGGCGCGCGGATCGTTCAGCGTGCAGATCACTTCGTTACTGCTCGGCAGCCGCGCGCGCGTTATGCCGTGCGCCACCATTTCGGAATCGCACAGGATCGGCGCGCCGCCGGTGAGCGCGCGTCGCGCAGCCTCCACCACATTTCCGCGGAAGACGATGTGCTGCGCCACCTCGACTTGGCCGCAAGCATGGATCATACGTACGGCAACCTCGGCCTCCTCCGGCGTAAATCGCGCCAGGTCGGCCTCGGCACGAATGATGGCGAAGGATCGGCGATAGATCGCCGTACCATCGCGCAAATAAGTGCCTTGCTCAGCAATGGCGTCAGACATGCGGGGAGCTCTCGGCCGTGCCGGAACGGTCACGCAAGTGATTTGCGATGCGTTGCGGCAAGTTTCGCAGTGGCGCGGCGGCAAACGGCGTATCGCGCGCGGACCCGTTGGCAATGAGCGCGCAGGTGGCCGCGGTGCCGACCACCGTGAGCGACGCAGCGGTGGGATGGGCGCAGCCTTTGGCGCAGCCGGAAACATGGACGGTTATTCCATCGCTCAGATACGGTGCTGCAGCTTCGGCAACGCTCGGCGCGAGTGCACGCGCCGCGATATAGGCGGAGGCGCATAGCGGCGCGCCGGCGCAGGCAAAAACGCGCCGCCGCGGATCGGCAGCGTGCGTGACAAAACCGAGTTGCTCGGCTGCGACCGACCAACGGGCCGCTCCACCGCTTGCGAGTCCGATCACCAGCAAGCTGCGGTCCGGAGCAGTGCGCAGCCCGCGCGCGCCAGCCGCCGCCGCGGCATCGGCAAGTTTTTCCAGGGTACTCGCTTCGGCATGGCCGAAGGCAAGCCCGATGCCGTGGCCAAGCGAACCATCGCGCAGTTCGTGTACACCGATCGCATCCTTGCATTGGCGCGGCGCCGCGCGATGATCGAGACGTGCCGCGGCGCGTCGATGGGCACGCAGCGATGCCAGGGCGGCATCGAACGGAGCTATACTCTCGGCCGCGACGATGTCGCGCGCGCGGGCGCCGCGTCCGCGCGCTGCTAGAAGGTTCAGCAAGCGTACGATTGCTTCAGCTCCGTCATCGACGGCGACGACGCCCAAATCGAACGCGTCGATCTCGGCGCCGCCAACGCTCAGCCGCAACGCGACTGCACTATCGAGCCATTGTGCGCACAGACGAATATCGGCGGCAACGCGGGCAAGACCGAGCGGAGCGCCACCGTCGATAGTGACCGAAACTTTGGGATCGAGGCGCGCGCTGAGTGATTGCCCCGCTAGCGTGTGGCGCAAGGCGGCGGCGAGCGCCGTTGCATCAAAAATCTCGGCGGCGTCGAGCCCGGCGAGCGGATTGCACAGAATTGGCAGGCCGTCCTCGGCGGCAATACCGAGCGCCGCAACATCGGCAGCAAATCGAGGCGCGGAAAGATTAGTCAAGCCGCGTACCTGTATATTGCCGCGCGCGGTGATTTCGACGATGCCGTTGCCGTGAGCGCGCGCTGCGGCGCACAGCGCGGCGAAGGCGTCGAGCGCAATCGTACCGATCGGAATGAGTCGCACCAGCAAACCATCACCTGTCGGCAAGGGTTGCGACAGTCCAGGACAAATGCCGCGACGCGCGGGAATTGTGCCGGCGGGCGCGCTGCTGAGATGCGCGCTCATGCCATCTCTCCCGCAGCTGCTTGACTGCGCAAGACCGACAATGAAGCATCGACGTCATTACGTCGCGGGTGCCAAAGGCCGCGCCGTCGTGCCGTCTCGAGACGCTGGACAATGGTCACCGCCGCGGCGGGATTCTCGCGAAGCAGAAATTCACGCACGGCGCGATCCTCGACATAGGCGTCGTGCAGGAGATCGAACAAACCGCTAGCCACAGCATCGGTTGTTTCAGCGAAATTCACGAGCCGATCAACCGTCTCAGCAAGCTCCGCGGCGCCGCGCGGGCCGTGGCGCATCTGACCGGCGATGAAGCGAGGATTGACCGCACGGGACCGTACGATGCGCGCCAATGCCGCCGACAGCGGCCGCGCCCGTGGTTTTTGCGGATCGGTCATATCAAGCATTACGAGATCGGCACCGTGTCCGAGCATCTTGGCGGCAGCGGCAAAACCGCCGACGAAGGCCACGTCTTCGGCGCCTTCGAGGAGATCTCGGGTGGGATCGTCACTGACATGGACGAGCATGTCGGCCGAGCCGACGCGCTCGGCAAAGGCGCCGGGCGCTGCGCCGGCCTCGCCGTCGGCGCCGCGATATACATGCGATGCCGCGTCGAGATAGGCCGCGCCGATCTCGTCCGCGCCAATGTCGCGGCCGAGCGTGTCTTCAACACCGGCGCCATACGCGCCGGGCGCGCTGCCGAAAATACGATCGATCCGGACTGCGTTCGTGCCGTTGGCGGCGCGGCGCACCGCCGCAAGTGGATTGTCCTCGCTGCTTTCATCGCGCACGGCGACCGCCTGCACCGCGGCATCGATCAACGCGATCTGCGCCGGAAACAAATCGCGAAACAATCCGGATATGCGCCAGGTGACATCGACCCGCGCTCGCCCGATCAGCGCGATCGGCAGGACTTCGACGCCAGTCACGCGGCCGGTTGAGTGCTCCCAGACCGGCCGGCAGCCAAGGAGCGCTAACCCTTGCGCGATTTCCTCGCCGCCGGTGCGCAGCGTGGCGCTGCCCCATAAGTCGATCACCACGGCCCGTGGCGGCTCGCCATGATTTTGCAGATGGCCGCGCACCACTTCGGCCGCGGCAAGCCCGCCAATGTCCATCGCGGTCGGCGTGGGCAAGGTCCGCGGATCGGCGGTGAACAGATTGCGTCCGGTCGGCATCACATCGCGGCGGCCGCGCGTCGGCGAACCCGCCGGCCCGGCTGCAATGCGGCGTCCGTCGAGCGCGCCAACGAGTGCCGCGCGCTCGGCCTGGGCGCTTTGATGCCAAGCCAGATCGTCCGTGCCGGCAGGAGGCCGACCGTAAACGTGCTGGCCGTCTTTGATGGCGAGGTCCTTCAAATCGCAGAGCCAGGCGTCGATGCGCTTGAGCGCTTCATCCGCGGACGCCGCGGCGGCGACGCCTGCTTCGCGCGCCAAGCCGCAGCGCTGCGCTGTCTCGACGATCAGAGTGGCAAGCCGCTCGCGCCGCCGACGATCAAGACCCTCGGCTTGTGCATATTCGTCGAGCAAGAGTTCGAGCGCATGCGCGTCGCCGCTCGGCCCTCCCGCCGTCAATGGCGGCGGCAAATGGCCGATCGTAACGCCAGCGATGCGGCGCTTGGCTTGCGCCGCTTCGCCAGGATTGGTCGCGATGAACGGATAGATGACCGGCAAGGCGCCGGTGACAATCTCCGGAAAACACGCCGCCGTCAGCGCGACAGCCTTGCCGGGCAGCCATTCCAGCGTGCCATGCGCGCCCATGTGAACGAGCGCGTCAACGCCCGCGACGTGTTGCAACCACAGCGCAAAGGCGACCAGCCCGTGGCGGGGCGGCAATTGCGGATCGTGATAATCGGCACGGCGCTGCGATACCCGTCCGCGATCCGGCGGCAGCGCCACCAGCACGTTGCCAAAGCTTTGCGCGCGGAACCGGAAAGCGCCGCCGCCGATATCAGGATCAGTGACCGGCTCGCCCCAAGCGCGATGCAGTGCGTCGACGGCAGCGCGCGGCACGCGGGCAAGCAAGCGCGCATAGTCTTCGAGCGTGCAGACTGCTTCAGCGTTGCCCCGCGCGAGACCATCGAGCAATGCGCGCGCGGTCTGGGGCCCACCATGCACGCTGTAACCGGCGGCCGACAGATCTGCGATGAGCGCGAGCACGCTTGCCGGCACGTCGAGTCCGACCGCATAGCCGGCGCGGTCTTTTGCGCCAGGATAGTCAGGCATCAGGATGGCGATGCGGCGGTCACGACGCGGTAAGCGCGCTAAGCGCACCCAGGCGGCAACGCGATCCGCCGCCATGGCGATGCGATCGGGTTCGACCCGACTTGCGAGGGCGGTAAACGCGAGCTCTTCGCAGGGCGCAAGCGGATCCTTAAACGCGACGACCCCGGTCAGCACCCGGCCGTCCAATTCGGGAAGCACGACATGCATCGCCAGATCGGCGGCGCCGAGCCCGCGCGGACTATCTTGCCACGCCGCTCGCTTGGTCGTGGCGCTGACGACTTGAAATAACGGAACACGGAGACCGTCGAGCGCGGTTGTGCCGCTCGCTCCGCTCGCCGCAAAACCGGTCATGGTTACAATTGCGGCCGGGCCGAGCTGTCGAAAAGCCCTACGCAGAAATGCCGTCGCGTCGGCGTCTTTTAGGCTTGTGACCATCAGCGGCGCCGCGGCGAGGCCGCGCGCCGTCAATGCGGCGCATAAAGCATCAATCGGGGCCGTGTCTCCGGCGAGCAGCATCGCGCGATAGAAGATGACCGGCACGACCGAGCGGTCTGTTGCGAGGCGCTGGCACAGCTGCCCCAGCGTGAGCGCACCTTGCCCCGGCAGATAGGTGGCAAACCGCGGCACCGAGGTGGGTTCATGCGTTTCCAGCGCACACCCGGTATGGCGCGCCAGACGGCGCAGCAGGGCGCGCAGATTCGCAATTCCGCCTTCGCGAAAATATTGCAACAGCGCGCGCAACTCGTCACTCGGCAGTGTCGATGCCGCATCGAGCCGCGGGTCATCCCGATCCTCACCGGGCAGGACAGCGAGCACGCTGCCGCGTTCGCGCGCGATTGCCGCAAGCCGCTCCACCCCGTATCGCCACCAATCGAGACCGCCGAGGAGACGGACCACAATGATCTTAGCGTTCTTACCGACGCGATCGATCCACAGATCGACCGACATCGGGTGCCGCAAATCACGCAAATGCGCCAAGCGCAGGCTCGGCAGCGCCGTGCGCTCCGCTGCCCATGCCGCGGAAAGGCCGGCAAGATCGCTGTCGGCGAAGGACAGGATCGCAATTTCGCCTGGCGGCTGGCCGAGATCGATCGCTTCGATGATTTCGTCGAGGCCGGTCGAACTCGTCGTGAGCAGATGCATCGCTCACCTCTTGGAAGGTCAGGCGCGAAGCGCGGCCGTCACTGCGGCGCGGTCGAGGCCTTTTAATCCGATCACGACCAGCTGGCCTTGCCGCCGCTCGGCCGCGCTCCACGGCCGATCGAATTGGCAGGTCACTCGCGCGCCGACGGCCTGCACCAAAAGCCGCAGCGGTTTGTTCGCCACAGCGGCGAAGCCTTTTACGCGCAGCACGTCAAACCGTTCAGCCAGCGAAGCAATGCGCGCCGTGAGCGTCGACGGATCTGCAAGCTCATCAATCGGCACGACGAAACTGTCGAAATCGTCATGATCGTGCTCGGCTTCGGCGTCATGGCGGGTGCGGCGATTGCCGATATCGTTCTCGGTGCCGATCCCAAGCCCAAGCAGCAGTCTTTGATCGACCTTGCCGTCGCGTGCGGTCAGCACTTTGACGCGGCGCGGCAGCGCATCCGCGATCACGGCACGCGCGCGATCAAGTCCGGCGTCGTCGAGCAGATCGCGCTTGTTCAGAACGACGAGGTCGGCGCAGGCGATTTGATCTTCGAATACTTCTTCAACCGGATCGTCGTGCGTGAGCGCGCTGTCGGCGGCGCGCTGACGCTTCAGCGCGTCAAGATCGGTGGCGACGCGGCCATTGGCGAGAGCGGCGCCGTCGACAACGACGACCACGCCGTCGACCGTGACGCGGTTCTTGATCGCCGGCCAGTGAAACGCCTGCACCAGTGGCTTCGGCAAAGCGAGGCCTGACGTTTCGATCACGATATGATCGACACTGTCCTTGGCGAGAATGGCATCGAGCGCGGGCACGAACTCGTCCGCCACGGTGCAGCACAGGCAGCCATTGGCGAGTTCGACGATATTGTCTTCGGGGCAGGCGGCATCGCCACATCCTTTGAGGATTTCGCCGTCGATGCCGACATCGCCGAATTCGTTGACGATAACGGCAAGGCGGCGACCTTGCGAATTGGCCAAAACGTGACGGATCAAGGTCGTCTTGCCGGCGCCGAGAAAGCCGGTGACGATAGTGCAGGGCACGCGCGCGAGCTGTGCGGCGATTGCGCTGTTCATAGGTCGCTCTCCGCAAAATCAATGGGTGGGACACGCGCGATCAAGCTGCGCTTGAGGATTTCCGGGCGCCCGCGCCACGGCAGAATGCCGTCACTCGCGGCTGCGAGAAGCTTGGCGCCGGCAACAAGCGCGCCGGCATTGCTGGCATCGAGCCCGCCAAACACATAGGTCCATGAGCCGTTGCACCGCATGGCGGCGCTCGGTCCGCGGTTGCAATTGGCGAGGCAGCGTAGTCGCCGCACCACGACTTCAGTGCCGGCCGCCGCTTGTTCGGTTGCGTCGGCCAGGAGCGTCCCGGGACGTGGTTCGGCATCGCCTTCGCCGGCGCGCCGGCAGGTGACGCAAACGTAGATCATTGGCGATGTTGTCTTAGACGCCATCGTGTTGGACATCGGCCGGCCTCACGCGCGCTCAACGATGATGCGGCCGAAACCGCCCCAGCGGTAGATCAGGTAGGACACGATCCAGCTGGCGATGAAAATTCCGACGACGAAGTAGCCAAAACCGGCAAGCTCAACATTGAGCTTCTCAACTACGTCCCAAAAACCGCCGGCAAGCTCGAGCTTGCTGGCGACGAGACCGAGCGCCTCGATGCCGCCGATCAGCATCGCGACCAGCGCCGAAATCGCGGTGATGGTCAAATTGTACCAAAGCTTCCGGATCGGATTGAGAAACGCCCAGCCATAAGCGCCGACCATGAGCATGCTGTCGCTGGTATCGACCAGCGTCATGCCGGCCGCAAACAGCGCCGGGAAGATCATCACCGTGTCGAAGCTCATGCCGCCAGAGGCTTGACTGCCGGCCACCGTGAACAGTGTGATTTCGGTCGCCGTGTCAAAGCCGAGGCCGAACAAAAAACCGAGCGGGAACATCTGCCAGCTTCGCGTGACCATCCGAAACAGCGGCCGGAAGATGCGAGCGAGAAAGCCGCGGCCGGAGAGCAAATGATCGAGCTCATGGTCGGCAACCGCTTCGCCGCGGCGCGCCCGTTGGAAGCTCCGCCACACCCCGCGCAAGATGAACAGATTGATGGCGGCAATGGCGAGCAGGAAAAATGCCGATGTGCCGGTGCCGATGACGCTGCCGATCACCTTGAAAGGATGAAGCTTACCTTGGAGCGCGAATGCCGTTCCGACGATCACCGCGACTGCAATCGCGACAACCAGGGAATGCCCGAGCGAGAAGAATAAACCAGCCGAGATCGGCCGTTTGCCTTCCTGCATCAGCTTGCGCACCACGTTATCAATTGCCGCGATGTGATCGGCATCGACGGCGTGGCGCAGTCCCAGCACATAGGCGAGGAACGCGGTGCCAAGCAGCGTCGGCTGATCAGACAATGCAACGAAAGCCCAGGTCCAGACGACCGCATTGCCGGCGAATATCAGGAGATAGATCGCGGCGATCTTGCGCCCTTGATGGGGCGAGGCGTCGTCAAGCGCCGATCGCAGATGGCTGAGCACGGATGGTCCTCGCATAACCTGCCGTCGGCGCGAGCGAGGACCAAAAGACTTAATCGCCTTTCAGATCATCCACAGGCGCACCCCGGCCCGTGTTTGTCGCGTCGACACGGACGATGGCAGGTCTCCTGGCTCGCGGATCGTCGCTTCGTCCTGCCTTCCCGGCCGCATGCGCGTGCCAGTGGCTTAACCGGACGAAACTTCCCGCTCACAGTTGCGGGGGCAGCTGCGGGTTTGGGCGCACCGATGTGCGTCCGCACCGCATTCCCTATTCACCCTCATCGAGGGACCATCGATCGCTTAGTGATAGATTTCGGGATGTGGCCCTGTCAATCTGGCCGGCGGGTTCCATGGGCAGCGTAGCAAAACTCTCCCTCGTCCTCGGCGGCGCCCGTTCCGGCAAGAGCCGCTACGCTGAAGGGTTGATCGCGACACTGCCGCCGCCCTGGAAACCGCCATGGAACTATGTCGCGACGGCGGAATCTGGCGATGCCGAGATGGCCGAGCGCATCGCATCACATCGCGCGCGCCGCGGCGCTTCCTGGCACACGATTGAAGCCCCGCGCGATCTCGCCGCTTCGCTGCAATCATCGAGCGCCGCGGCGGTATTGGTGGACTGCCTGACATTGTGGCTCTCCAATCTCCTGCTTGCCGGCGCGGATATCGACATGGAAATTGGCCGACTTGAACATGCGCTGGCGGCAGGCGGTGCGCCGGTCGTCATGGTCGCTAATGAGGTGGGTTCAGGTATCGTGCCCGATCATCCGCTGGGCCGGCGCTTTCGCGATCTGCAAGGGCTCCTTAATCAACGGATCGCCGCACGCGCCGATCGTGTCGTGCTGGTGGTTGCCGGGCTGCCGCTGGCGCTGAAGGGAACGCTGTAAAGGCCATGCGGTCGATGCAACAACGGGTGAAGCGATGACTGAAATCGACCAAACCGAAGCCGAGCGCCATCGCGCCAAAATGGCCAAACGCAAATCCGTCCAGGACGCGGAAGTCGCGGCCAAGACCATCGAAAAAGGATTGCTGATCGTTCACACCGGCACGGGCAAGGGCAAATCGACCGCGGCGTTCGGATTGGCGCTGCGCATGCTCGGCCGTGGTCAACGGGTCGGCGTGGTGCAGTTCATCAAGGGGGCCTGGCATTCGGCCGAACGCGATGCGCTGGCGCGCTTCGGCGATCAGCTTATTTGGCACACAATGGGCGAGGGTTTTACTTGGGAAACGCAGGATCGAGCGCGCGATATCGCCGCCGCCGAACGCGCCTGGATGAAAGCGCGCGAGCTCATGGCCGCTCCGAATCTGGCCATGCTGATTCTGGACGAACTCAATATCGCACTGCGCTACGACTATCTCGAACTTGCGGCCGTCGTCGCGGCGCTCAATGTGCGGCGGTCAGGCTTGCATGTCGTGGTCACCGGCCGCAACGCCAAGCCGGAACTCATCGCCGCTGCCGACCTCGTCACTGAAATGACATTGGTGAAGCACCATTTCGCCGCCGGGGTGAAGGCGCAACCAGGCATCGAGTTTTGAGCCCAGAGCGTTATTGACCAAATCGATATGCGCTCCAATTTTTGGTGAAGCATGATCTTTTCGGACCTGCCTTCGCCCGCCGAAGCATCCTGCGAGCAGATTAGCGGTTGGCAAAGCTTCGCGCAGGCGGAAAACCCGTCCCCACTTTTCCGGATTATGCTCTAGCCATGCCCGGGCGCGCATTGATGTTTCAGGGCACCGGCTCAGATGTCGGCAAATCGCTGATCGTCGCGGGCCTGGCCCGCGCCCTGGCGGTGCGCGGTCTCGTGGTGCGACCCTTTAAACCGCAAAACATGTCGAACAATGCAGCAGTGACGTCTGATGGCGGCGAGATCGGGCGTGCCCAAGCGCTGCAAGCGCGCGCGGCGCGTACGCCTGCCACCGTTCATATGAATCCGGTTCTGCTCAAACCCCAGAGCGAGATCGGTGCGCAAATCGTGGTACAAGGCCGCGTCTATGGCAGCGCCAAAGCAGCCGCGTATCAGCACATCAAGCGCGATCTGTTGCCTGCCGTGCTCGACAGTTATCGGCAGCTGCGCGACGTTGCGGATATCGTCCTGGTGGAAGGCGCCGGCAGCGCAGCTGAGATCAATTTGCGTGTCAACGACATCGCCAATATGGGTTTCGCCGAAGCCGCCGACATTCCGGTCGTGCTGATCGGCGATATCGACCGCGGCGGCGTGATTGCGAGCCTCGTCGGCACCAAACACGTGATCGACACTGCCGACGCGGCGCGCATCCGCGGCTTTATCGTCAACAAATTTCGCGGCGATCCTGACCTGTTTGCCGCGGGAATGGCGCGTATCGCCCAAGCGACCGGCTGGTCGGCGCTTGGTCTCATTCCCTTCTTTCCCGACGCGCGATTGCTGCCAGCAGAAGACGCGCTCGCGCTCGAACAGAAGCCGCCGGTAAAGTCGCAAACGCGCCTACGCATCGCCGTGCCTATCCTGCCGCACATTGCCAATTTCGACGATCTCGATCCGCTGGAGGCAGAACCTGCGGTCGACTTGATTCGGCTGCGATCCGGATCTGCACTGCCTGGCGACACGGATCTTGTGATCTTACCGGGTTCGAAAGCGACCATTGCCGATCTCGATGCACTGCGCACCGCCGGATTTGATATTGATATCGCGGCGCATCGGCGGCGCGGCGGCTTGGTGCTCGGTCTGTGCGGCGGATATCAGATGCTGGGGCGCACGCTCGCCGACCCACAAGGCATCGAAGGCCCGGTCGGCAAAGTCGACGGGCTTGGTTTACTGGACGTCGAAACCGTCCTCTCGAATCGCAAGCAACTGGAACCAATTCGTGGTGAGACGGACGGCGGCGTTCCGTTCGCCGGTTATGAAATGCATATGGGCGTGACGGCGGGCGCCGATTGCGCGCGGCCCTTTGCCCGGCTCGCCGACGGTTCGCCGGAAGGAGCGATTTCGGCCGACGGCCGCGTGTTCGGCACCTATATCCACGGTCTGTTCGCCGACGATCGTCAGCGAGCCGCCTGGCTTACCCGGTTGGCGGCCGGCGCGGCAGACATTGCCTACGATTCCTTGATCGAACAGATCCTCGACCGGCTTGCGGCGCATCTTGTCGCGCATCTCGATCTCGACCGGCTCGTCAGCCTAGCGCGATAAATAGTGCGGCCAGCACCGAAACCAGCGCGACGAAAATTGCATCGGCGCTGCGGTAAAGCGCCAGCGCGCGACTGATATCTTTCGCTCCTGCGTCACGCCGACCATCGCCCATGAATGCATCGTCGACGGGAATGCCGCCATAGACCCGCGGCCCGGCAAGCGACAGACCCAGCGCACCGGCCATCGCCGCTTCCGGATAGCCGGCATTGGGCGAACGATGACGCGCCGCGTCACGCCAGACCGTGCGCCAGGCGCGGCTGACGGAAGCGTCTTTGCGCAATGCCGAAGCGGCGGCGAGCAACAGCGCCGCGAGCCGCGACGCCGGCAGATTGACAAGGTCATCGAGCCGTGCTGCGGCCCAGCCGAAATCTCTGTAGCGCGGCGTGCGGTGACCGATCACGCTGTCGGCGGTGTTGATCGCCTTGTAAAGCGCGGCACCCGGAAGTCCTGCCAGCAGCAGCCAGAACACCGGCGCGACGATTGCGTCGGAGAAATTCTCGGCCAAGCTTTCGATTGCGGCGCGTGCTACGCCAGCGCGATCGAGCCCGGCAGTATCGCGGCCGACAATGTGCGATACTGCCGCGCGCGCGGAGTCGAGGTCGTTCGCATCAAGTGCGGAGGCGACATTAGCGACATGCTTGTGCAGGCTTCGTTGCGCGATCAACGTGCTCATCAGCGCGGCGACGGCAACAAAGCCGAAGGGCAGACGAAGCAATTGGCTTTGCACCATGAACGCGACTGTGCCAACGATGGCGAGCACGACCGTGAGCGCCGCAACACCCGCGGCCCGCCGCGACTTCGGCGCCATGTTGTGATCTATGTTGCGATTCAAAAGCCGATCGCATTCGTCGATCAAGGCGCCGATCCAGGTCACCGGATGGCCGATCATGCGGGTCAGCCATTCCGGATAACCGATGCAGAGTTCGATCAGCATGGCTAAGAGTGCGAGTGCAGCCGACATAACGTTCTCTGACGATTACGATTACCCGCTCATGCACGGCGGCGAGATCGCCGCCGCCCGGCGCATGTTTGCTGAGGCCCCGGAACCTTTCATCGACCTTTCGACTGGGATCAATCCCTATTCTTATCCGCTGCCGCAACTTTCACCCGAACTGTTCGAGCGGCTGCCCGACCCGCAGACGCTCGGCGCGCTCGCTGCTATCGCGGCGCAAGCCTACGGTGCGCCCTCGGCGGCCCATGTCGTGCCCGCGCCCGGAACGCAGATTTTACTACCGCTAGCTGCCGGTTTGATTGGTCCGGCTCGTGCGGCGGTCGTTGCGCCGACCTATGGCGAACACGTTCGCGCTGCGGGGCTTGCAGGGCACCGCGTGACCGAGATTGCCGATCTCGATGCCGTGCACGAGACAATGCTCGTCTTTGTCACCAATCCGAACAATCCTGACGGTCGGCTGTTCGACAAGAATGATCTGATCGCGCTGGCAAAACGGTTGGAGGCGCGCGGCGGGCTCTTGGTCGTCGATGAGGCTTTTATGGATGTCGGCCCGCCAGACGCGGGCCTGGCAAGCGAGGTGGGACGGAATCGGATCGTGGTATTGCGCTCGTTCGGAAAATTTTTTGGACTTGGAGGCCTTCGGCTCGGCTTCGCGCTCGCGGCGCCGCCGCTCGCGGCACGGCTTGCCGCGAAGGTCGGGCCATGGGCTGTCTCCGGGCCAGCACTTGCAATCGGCGCGAAGGCCTTGACCGATCGTGCTTGGATCAAGCAAACGCGTCGCCGATTAATCGACGCAGCCGTCAGACTCGACGCCATTCTTTCACATGCTGGACTTGAGATCGTCGGTGGAACTGCGCTGTTCCGGCTGGCGCGCGCAAGTTTCGCACACGATCTGTTCCTTCATCTTGGTCGCGCCGGAATCTTGGTCCGCAAGTTCCAGCAACAGCCGTCCTGGCTGCGCTTCGGTTTGCCGGCTGCCGAGGAGGCCTGGACCAGGTTGCAGATTGCAATGGCTGACTATGCCAACAGCCGTTAGGTTTGCGCCCATGACCTTTGCGCCGTGACCTTTGCGCCATGACCTTTGCGCCGTGACCATGCGCCTGACCCGCCATAAAGATGGGCTCGCGTCAGCGCCGCACACAATCACCTTCGACGCGGCATTTCGCGCGCGCCTGCGTGATCTTTTGTTTTGGCGGCGGGACGTGCGCCGTTTTCGCCACGATCCGCTACCCGAAGGTACGCTGGAAAACCTGATTGAGCTCGCTTGTCTCGCCCCTTCGGTCGGGTTGAGCCAGCCTTGGCGCTTCGTCATCGTCGACGATCATTTGCGCCGCGCCGCTGTGCGGCAAAACTTCGAACTGTGCAACGCGGAGGCATTGACCGCGCAGGCGCCGCAACGCGCCTGCCTTTACGCGAGGCTCAAGCTCGCCGGGCTCGACGAGGCGCCTGTCCATTTTGCCGTTTTTGCCGATCGCACGACGACGCAAGGCCATGGGCTCGGCCGTCACACCATGCCCGAGATGATCGAATATTCCGCGGTCACGGCGGTCCATACGATTTGGCTTGCCGCGCGCGCTCACGGAATAGGTCTGGGATGGATTTCGATCCTCGATCCGACCGCGATCACTGGCATTTTGAACGTGCCGACGGCATGGAAATTCATCGGCTATTTCTGTCTCGGCTATCCTCAGGCTGAGGATACGATACCCGAGCTACAACAAGCCGGATGGGAAGAGCGAAGCCCGATCGCCGCAATGGTGATCCGGCGCTGACGAAAATCAACGCATGGCGCTGGGTGGGCGCGCAGCTTTTTCCTGATGTCCCGATGCAGCGAGCGGCGATCCGGTCTTGCCTGCGCCGGGGAAATAACGCGCGATGATCACGGGGTCGAGTTGGCGTACCGCATTGTCCGGCAGCCGCTGCCAATTCTCGTCGCGGCCGAATAGCGCAATGCCGAGATAGCCGTGCACGGTTAGCGTCTGGCCATCCGGGCTGACCCGCATCATGGCGCTGTAGATATTGCCGTTCCGCGGGTCGAGGATATTGCCGCCCTGATAGACCAACCCGTCGCGTTGCATGTCCCGGACCAAGGGTAGCCCGAGCAGCGGCTGATTCTTGCGGTCATCGCGGCAGCTTGAACAGATCGGATTCTTCGGGTCTTCCGGGCGGAGAAATAGCTTCGCGATCACGCCCTGATACAGACCGTCACGCTCGACGAACAGGAACCAGCCGACGGGGTCGCCGGTTTGCTCGTCCAGTTTTTGCCACAGACCGCTCGCGGCCGGTTCGGCCGGCGAGGTGGACTGAGCCGCCAAGGCCGCCAGGGATATCGTGAAAAAACCCGCAGCCAGCGCGGTCACGACTTTTGCCGATTGCAATGCCAACGGAACCCTCCATTGGATTCAATGTCCGCGTTGAAGTGGAGTGATCGTTGGACAATGCGGTGATTTCACGACGTCGGATCACGCCCGCGGAAATCCAAATTGCGGTCATTGTTTCACCTGCCGCCGAACATTTTCATGCGGACTGGGAACAAGAACTGCTTGATCCGTCCGTCGCGGATGTTATTGGGGAAACTCGCAAGCCGTGACCGCCGGCTCTGGGCGTTCGCGATTTCTCGACAGGTTTGTGACGCGGTTTCCCGATACAACGGTTTTCCGATAACTGGTCCAAAGCATGCGCGTATTCGTCCCAATTTCGGTTGGCGGCTGGACCCGCTTGTTCAGCCGATGGGATATTATCGCCATTTTATTGATCCTCGGCCTTCTGGTCTTTCTGGGTGAGGCAAGCCGCAATCTTTTCGAGCCGCTTGCCGAATTGCAAAGGCAACCGCCGTCGCTCGATCCACGCAATCTGCCGGAATATGCGGCGCGCACCACGCTGCGCATGCTGATTGCGATGGTATTGTCGCTCATCTTTACCTTCACCTATGCCACGTTTGCCGCAAAAAGCCGATCGGCCGAACGGCTCTTGGTACCGCTGCTCGATATCCTGCAATCGGTCCCGATCCTCGGCTTCATCTCGGTCACAGTCGTGTTTTTCATGAGCTTGGCGCCCGGACGTGTGCTCGGTGCCGAATTCGCCTCCATCTTTGCGATTTTTACCAGTCAAGCCTGGAATATGGCCTTTAGCTTTTATCAGTCGCTGCGCACCGTCCCGATCGAATTGGAAGAAGCGACGCGAAACTTCCGGCTCAGTTCGTGGATGAGCTTCTGGCGTCTCGACGTTCCGTTCGCCATGCCGCAGCTCATCTGGAACATGATGATGTCGATGTCGGGAAGCTGGTTCTTCGTCGTCGCGTCGGAGGCGATCAGCGTCGGCAATACCACGGTCACTTTGCCCGGCATCGGCTCATATATCGCGCTTGCGATCGAGCATCGCGATCTCGCTGCGGTGTGCTGGGCGATCGGCACAATGCTGGTCGTGATCCTGATCTACGATCAGGTTTTATTCCGGCCGCTGGTGGCGTGGGCCGATCGCTTCCGCTTCGAGCAGGAACCCGGCGTTCCGGCGCCGCGCTCTTGGGTGTTCGACGTGCTCCGTCGCTCGCGGATTGTCGAACGGCTGATTGCGCCTGTTGCGGCGCTTTGGCGCTTGTCGCTGCGTCCGAAAAAAATCGACAAGGAGCCGTCCAGCGCGCCAGCGAAACGAGCCGGCCGCACTTTGGCGTTTCAGTTTACATTGATCGTTTTTGCCTTGGCCACAGTGGCGCTGTGGCAGGTGGCGAAATTCGCCGTCGCCGGTATTACGCTGCATGATGTCGGCGTGACGATGGCGCTTGGCTTTGCCACGCTGGCACGCGTCGTCGTGCTGATCGCGATCGCAAGCTTGATCTGGGTGCCGATCGGGGTCTGGGTCGGAACGCGACCGCGCGTTGCGCTCTTCGTCCAGCCGGTGGCGCAGTTCCTCGCCGCGTTCCCGGCCAACCTCCTGTTTCCCATCGTCGTCTCGGGCATCGTCGCGTGGCGGCTCAACCCCAACATTTGGCTAAGCCCGCTGATGATTCTCGGCACGCAGTGGTACATTTTGTTCAACGTCGTTGCCGGCGCGGCGGCCATTCCGGCGGAACTGCGCTCGGTGGCGGTCAATTTGCGCGTGCGCGGCTGGTTGTGGTGGCGGCGTATCGCGTTGCCCGCGGTACTGCCGTATTACGTCACCGGCGCGATCACTGCGTCCGGCGGGTCATGGAATGCGAGCATCGTTGCCGAGGTCGCCTCATGGGGCAATGAGCATCTGCAGGCCGATGGTCTTGGTGCCTATATTGCCGAAAAGACCGATGCCGGGGATTTTCACCATATCGTGCTGGGCATCGCGGTGATGAGCCTGTTCGTTGTCGTAATCAATCGAGTGTTCTGGCGGCCTATGTACCGCTACGCCGAACGCAAATTCCGGCTTGGATGAGGATCAATATGGACGCCGCTTTGCTTGATGTTCACCAGCTCCGCCAGTCTTTTCCGCGCGCCGACGGCGGCGAGAATTTGGTGCTCGACGGCGTCGAGCTTTCGCTCGCCCAGGGGCAGATCGTGGGGCTTCTCGGCCGCACCGGTTCGGGCAAATCGACGTTGCTGCGGCTGATCGCCGGCTTGGCGCAGCCCTCGGGAGGAACGGTCACTTATCTGGGCGAGCACGTGACCGGGCCTGCGGCGGGCATTGTGATGGTGTTCCAATCTTTTGCGCTGTTTCCTTGGTTGACAGTGCTCGAAAACGTGCAGTTGGGCCTCGAAGCGCTCGGCCTTCCCGAGTCGGAAATCCGTAAACGCGCGCTGGCGGCGATCGATTTGATCGGGCTCGACGGCTACGAATCCGCATATCCGCGTGAATTGTCGGGCGGCATGCGCCAGCGTGTCGGTTTCGCCCGCGCGCTGGTCGTGCATCCGAACATTCTTCTCATGGATGAGCCGTTTTCCGCGCTTGACGTGCTCACCGCGGAGACGCTGCGAACCGATTTCCTCGAACTTTGGGGTGAAGGCAAGCTGCCGATTAAGGGCGTCATTCTCGTCACCCACAATATCGAGGAAGCGGTCTTGATGTGCGACCGCATCCTGCTGTTCTCCACCAATCCCGGCCGCATCATCAGCGAAATCAGCGTCGATCTGAAACAACCGCGCAACCGGCTCGATCCGCGGTTCCGCGATCTGGTCGAGAAAATCTACGTGGCAATGACGGCGCGGACGCCGATCGGCGCTTCCGATCGCCTGCGAGTGGCGACCATGAACACGGTGCTGCCGCGCGTCTCCGCCAATATCCTGGCCGGTCTGGTCGAGACGCTTGCCGCGCCGCCGTATAACGGCCGCGCCGACTTGCCGGTCTTGGCCGACGAATTACACCTCGAGATCGACGACTTGTTTCCAGTCGGCGACGCGTCGCAACTGCTCCGGCTCGCCGAAATTGAAGGCGGCGATATCAAGCTTACTGAAACTGGAAAACAATTTGCCGAAATGGGCACTGACGACCGCAAGCGCCTGTTCCAGCGCCAACTATTGTCCTACGTGCCGCTCGCCGCGCACATTCGCCACGTGCTGCAGGAGCGCACCAATCACACCGCGCCGAAGAGCCGCTTTTTCGACGAGCTTGAGGATCATATGAGCGCCGAAGATGCGGAGCTGACGCTGCGCGCGGTGATCGGCTGGGGACGTTACGCCGAAGTGTTCGCCTATGACGACGATTCCGGCACGTTCAGCTTGGAAAATCCTACCTAAGGCTTCTTTGGTTTTTTCAGCCTGGCGGCGGCAGAAAATTCACTTCGTGCTTGGCCGAGACCGCAACCACTTCCTCTGGTTTTTGTTCTTTCATTGAATGAATCGCCCAGAACAAGTCGTAGAGCTTGCGCGTCGGCGACACCCAGAAAAAACATTTTACCGGCTGATCTGACTTGTTGAAGATGGCGTGTGGCTGGCCCATCGGCATGCGGATCAGATCGCCCGCCGTCGCCACGGCGTCCTTGCCGTCGAGAACGAGATCGAAGCGGCCCTCGAACACGTAGATGAATTCGTCCTGCGTCGGGTGAATGTGCGGCGGCACGAAAGTGCCCGGCGGGAAGGTCGCGTGCCAGGAGAACGAACTCTCGCTCACGGCCTTAGGCACGTAGGTCTGGCCCAGAATATTCCAGACGATACCGTCAATGCCGCTGCCCGCCTTGGTTATTCCCGCCGTGAGTTTTTGCATCAGATAATCTCCATTAAGCCGCGCTGCGCCGTCCATTGGCCGCGATCGCAAGCAGCGCGCGTTCGGCGATGGTATCGGCAAGCGCCGGATTGAGCCGCGACTGCAACACCGCCTCAGCCAATTCGGCCATGGCGGTGGCAAGCCGCGTCGCGCTCCACGTCTTGAGCGCCGCCTCGACGAGCGGCCGGCGGCGAAATGGCAACGGCGGCTGTACGGCTTCGAGCGAAATCGGGCGACCCTGTTCGATCGCCGTGCGCCACTTGTGCAGTTGCGCGAGCTGGCGTTGCGCATTGAACAGGATCGATCCCGCCGTCGTGCCGGCGACGCGCGCCTTGCCGAGCTGGATTTCGAGTTCGCCTGGACGCCCGGCGAACGCCGCATCGACGATGTCTTCAATCGCAAGCGCCGACGCGTCGGAAACGACAGCGGTGACGTCCTCGACGCTGACTTGATCGCGGCCACGCGCGTAGAGCGCGAGCTTCTGAATTTCGCTGCGCGAGGCGGCGCGGTCGCCGCCAAGGAGCGGGATCAACACCGCGCGCGCGTCCGGCGCCAGCGATAATCCGGCGGCCCGCATCTCGTCGTCGATCAGCCGCGCCCGGTCTCTTTCACTGTCGGCGTAACACGGCAATGCGGTGGCATTCTTCGCCCGTTCGCAGAGCACGCGCAGTGGCGCGTTGCGCCGCAAATCGCCGGCCTCGATCACCACACGGCATTCGCGCGCGGCTGCGAACAGCGGATCGTCAAGGAGCGCCTCCACAGCCGGCGCTATATTACGGCTGCCGGCCTTGACCCACACCGCCCGGCGGCCGCCAAACAGCGGCATGGTGAGCGCCTCTTCGACGAGGCGCGTCGGTTCGGCGGCCAGCTCCTCGCCATTGAGCCGCGCCAGCGCGAATGGATCACTCATGTCGTCGACCGAGGCGGCGAGTACGGCGCGAACGCGTTCGCCAATGAGGCCCGCATCCGGTCCAAACACCAAAACGACGCGCCGCACCGGGTCCGGCCGTGCCACGAACGCATCGACATCGGCGGCTTTGACCGCGACCATGACGAGGACCTTGCTTAGGTTGGTTCGCGCAGGCGGCTTAGCCATGCCGCACGGACGTTGATTCCCGACATGCTCACGTGCCGGCGACGAAATATGATGCGAGCCTGTTGCGGATCGACTCGGCCGCGACTTTGACGGCGCGGTCTTCGGCGTCGCGTTGCGCACGCTGTTTGGCGAAGCGCTGCTGCGAGCCGGGAATATCGTAGCCGACATGGGAGAACGTGCTGTCCCTGAGCACGATTTTGCCGGTCGCGATCTCGATGAGCTGATAGGTTGCCGTGACCCCACCGATTTCCTCGGTCGGCCGGCCGGTGACCGGATCGATCGTGACCGTTAAGTCGGTCGGCGTCACCACCACGTCCAACCGGTGCGTCGGCACCGGCGCGCCGGCGGCGCCGTTGAGATCGAACTGCAAGGCGTTGCGCATGGCGACTGCAATACGCGCTTGCAGCGTTCCCTGCTGTGCCGGAATAGGCGGGATCAGAACGTCGGCGAGCTTGTCGCGAACGCTCTCATCGGCAACCGACGGATTGCGGCCGTAGAGCGGCTCGAAACAGCCGGCGACAATGCCGGCCGCCGCCAGCACGACGGCGAGCCGCGCGACAGCGCCTATGCGCTTGCGGTTGTCAGACCACCACATTGACGATCCGTTGCGGCACGATGATCACTTTCTTCGGCCGTTTGCCCTCGAGCGCCCGTTGTACCGCATCGAGTGCTAGCACGGCGCGCTCGATATCGGCGTTGCCGGCATCACGCGCCACCGTCACGTCGGCGCGTTTGCGGCCGTTGATCTGGACCGGAAGCGTCAGCATTTCCTCGACCAAGAGCGCCCGTTCGATCTCTGGCCAAGCCGCTTGCGCCACCAGCGTGTCGTGGCCCAGCAGCGCCCAGCACTCCTCGGCAAGATGCGGCATCATCGGATGGAATAATCGTACGAGAATGTTAACCGCTTCGCGCATCGCCCAACGCAAATCCGGCGGCGCGACGCTGGCCTGCCGCGGCTTCTCATCAGCCCTCGTTTGCGCCCCCGTTTGCGCACTGTTTTGCGCCCCCGACTGTACCCCCAATTGGCCACCAATGTCGCCGATTATCGCATTGAGTACATTGGCGAATTCATAAATATGCGCCACACAAACATTGAAGTGCAGCTTTTCGATGTCATCGGTAACCCGCGAAAGCGCCCGGTGCGCAGCTTTGCGCAGCGCGAGCGCCGGCGCTCCGAACTGGTCCGGCCGCTCGGCCGGCGAGCTTTTCGCCAATTCGGCCGCCTCGCCAACGAGCCGCCACAGCCGCTGGGCGAAACGCCAGGCGCCCTGGACGCCTTTTTCGGTCCAATTGACATCGCGGTCTGGCGGCGAATCCGACAGCATGAACCAGCGCGCGACGTCGGCGCCGTAGGTCTCGATGATGTCGTCGGGATCGACGGTGTTGCGCTTCGACTTCGACATTTTCTCGATCGGACCGATCTCGACCACTTCGCCGGTCGCGGCCAAAACGGCGCGTCGCGCATCGCCGTCGGTTTCCACTTTCACTTCCGCCGGCTCCGCCCATTCGCCGTTGGCGCGGCGATAGGTCTCGTGCACCACCATGCCTTGCGTGAACAATCCGGCGAATGGCTCGTCGAGCCCGACATGGCCGGTTTCTTTCATCGCGCGGGTGAAGAAGCGGCTATAGAGTAGATGCAAAATCGCGTGCTCGATGCCGCCGATATATTGGTCGACCGGCATCCAGGCATCGACCATCGGCCGGTCGGTCGGGGCGCTGTCGATCCACGGGTCGGTGAAGCGCTCGAAATACCAGGACGAGTCGACGAACGTATCCATAGTGTCGGTTTCGCGCCGCGCCGGTCCGCCGCATTGCGGACAGGTGACGTGTTTCCAGGTCGGATGATGATCGAGCGGATTGCCGGGCCGGTCGAAGGTCACGTCTTCCGGCAGCGTCACCGGTAAGTCTTTTTCCGGCACCGGAACCGCGCCGCAGCGCTCGCAGTGGATGATCGGAATCGGGCAGCCCCAATAACGCTGCCGCGAAATGCCCCAGTCGCGCAGCCGGTAATTCACCTGGCGTTCCGCCACCGGGCGATTGTTGCGGCGCTCGCGCTCGAGCCGGTGCGCGACTTCTTCCTTCGCCTGCGCACTGGTCATGCCGTTAAGGAAGCGCGAATTGATCATGGTGCCATCGCCGTCATAGGCGGTGTCGGTGATGACGAAAGTCTTCGGATCGACGCCCGGCGGGCACACCACCGGCACATTGCCGAGGCGGTATTTGTTGACGAAATCGAGGTCACGCTGGTCGTGTGCCGGGCAGCCGAAAATCGCGCCGGTGCCGTATTCCATGACGATGAAATTGGCGACATAGACCGGCAGCGTCCACGCCGCGTCGAACGGATGGCGCGCGCGAATGTCGGTGTCGAAGCCGAGCTTCTCCGCGGTCTCGATCTCGGCCTGCGCGGTGCCGCGGTGCTTGCACTGCTCGATGAATTCAGCCAGCGCCGGATTGGTCTTCGCCGCCGCGGCTGCGAGCGGATGATCCGGCGCCACCGCCATGAATTTCGCGCCGAACAACGTGTCCGGCCGCGTGGTGAAGACTTCGAGCTCGGTTTCGCCTTTTGGCGCCGTTGCCGGATCGAGCGCGAAGCGGACCAGCAGGCCTTCGGAGCGGCCGATCCAGTTCTTCTGCATCAGCCGCACTTTCTCCGGCCAGCGATCGAGATGTTCGAGCGCCTCGAGCAATGGTGCGGCGAATTTGGTGATGGCGAAAAACCATTGCGTGAGCTCGCGCTGCTCGACCAGCGCGCCGGAACGCCAGCCGCGGTCGTCGATCACCTGCTCGTTCGCCAGCACCGTCTGATCGACCGGATCCCAATTGACCTTCGACTTTTTGCGCTCGACCAGGCCAGCTTGCAAAAAATCGAGAAACATTTTCTGCTGGTGCTTGTAATAGGCCGGATCGCAGGTCGCGATTTCGCGGCGCCAATCGAGCGACAGTCCCATCGATTTGAGCTGCTTCTTCATCGCCGCGATATTGTCGTAGGTCCACGCTTTGGGATGGACCTTGCGCTCCATCGCGGCGTTCTCGGCCGGCATGCCGAAGGCGTCCCAGCCCATCGGATGCAGCACGTTGAAGCCCATCGCCCGCTTCACCCGCGCCACCACGTCGCCCATCGTGTAGTTGCGCACATGGCCCATATGGATGCGCCCCGACGGATAGGGGAACATTTCCAACACGTAGTATTTCGGCCGCGGATCGTCGTTGCGCGTTTGAAAGATGCCGCGCTCGTCCCAGATCTTTTGCCAGCGCGCCTCGGCGTCGCGGGCGTTATAGCGGTCGTTGGCCATTGGTTTTTTGAATGTTTTCGACTGCCGCGCCGACGTGCCACGAAAGGCCGCGGCCGGTCAACAACGCTCTTGTCATTGCGAGGAGCGATAGCGACGAAGCAATCCAGCTCCTATGCTCAGCTCTGGATTGCTTCGCTGCGCTCGCAATGACGCGTTGGAGCTTAACTCATCGACGCTAGCTCTTTCGCCGCATTAAGGCATCGAGGCTGAGGCAGCCGGCGCCAAATGCGACGATGGCGAGCATGCCGCCGATGATCGAGATGTGATTGAAGAAGATGATGCGCTCGAAGCGCACATCGGCCGCCGGCGCCAGCCAATAGGCGTGGAAGATGAGCCCGAGCGCCAACGTATAGACGGCCAAAATTAGCGCGGCCCAGCGCGCGAACAGACCCGCCATCAGGCACAATCCGACGGCGAGTTCGACCACCACCGCTCCCCAGACCAGGATGTTGGGAAACGGTATGCCGTGGCTCGTCATGTACGCGACCGTCCCGGCCGTGCCGCCGACCAGTTTGTTGTAGCCGCCCTGCACGAACAGGACCGCCAGCAGAATGCGCGCCACCAGCGCAATGAAATTCGTTAAAGCGTTCATATCGGGTCCTTTTTGCAATCGTTTACGCCCCGCCCACAAATTGATTCGGATGACACCGGCAAGTCAACGGCTTGTCGGTTCGATTGTTGCAGGCGCTTTCTCTCCTCCCCCCGCGCGAGCGGGGGAGGATGCAGTTCATGCCTCACTCACCCAAACCACATCGAGGCCGGCGTGCGCCGCATGCCCCACTCGACATGATTGGCGGGCGGGATGCGCCGCGGCCCGCCGAGGATGACTTGATACCGGGCGCCGCCGTGGAAAATGTCCGACACCTCCGCCCTGTTGCGCTGGAAACAACCGTGCGGCTCGCCGAGGCAGTGCTGGTGCCGCCGGCATTTTTTGTGCCGGCAGCGGCCCCAGAAGAACAGCACGTCGGCATAGAGCCGCGCGGTCGCGGCCTGCGCCGCGTCGGCAAGCGCGGCGCGCTGTGCGGCGGACGAGCGCTTGTTGAAGTTGTGATCGTTCGGCGGCTTCTTGCGCCAGCTGGGCATGGGTGCGTTCCTCATTGTTTTCCCTCCCCCCGCGCAGCGGTGGGGAGGGTCGGCGAATTTCACAATAGTGAAATGAGCCGGGATGGGGGGTGAACTAACAAAGTCCCCCACCCCTGACCCCTCCCCACCACGCGCTGCGCATAGGCGAGCGAAGCGACGCCGTTCTGCGAACGGCTATGGGCGGGAGGGGAAATAGAATCCCGTTCTCGCGGCGCGGCTGCGCGCGAGTGGCGGCACGACATTTTCTGCTCTCGTCACCGCCGGACTTGATCCGGCGGTCCATGCTGAGGTGCAGCGACGAGCGTCTCCGGAAAGACGCTGCGAGCTTGGGTTCCGCATGGATTGCCGGCATAGGCGAGTGAAACGACGCCGTTCTGCCAACGGCTATGCCCGATAATGACGGATGGTGAAATGACGAACGAAACAATGACGAACGGAAAAAAACGAACCAAAGAAAAAGGGAAGCGGAACGCCGACAAACGCAGTTTGATTTCATTTCCTCCGCGCCACGCGGGCCGATGTTGCCACCGGCCTGCGCTTCGGGCGCGGCTCGCCTGTCGGCGTTCCACCACGGCTCTGGCTTAGGCGACCGAACGCCACCGCTCAGCTTCAGCACCGCGCTACCTGGGATGGGGCCCGTAAGTGGGCGTTACCCGCAAACCGGCCCGTCTCAGTACAGCGAAGCTCCTCGCAGACCGGTCGTAGTGCCGGTCGGGCGGAGACTCGAAGCCGCCCGGGAGCGGGTGGTAAATCCGCGCGCGGGCGCCGTACCCACGCCGTCTTGCGGCATACCATTCCGGAAGGCGTCCCTGACGGGCGGGCTCGATGTATGTAACTGGAATAGGGACAGATGTCAAGAGCTGGTCTCTAAATTTGAGACAGATGAAAAGTTAAGTAACTTAAGAATCGAGCAGCGTTTCTCCAATGTTAACAATTGTTTATCGCATATAGCATTCCGATTTAACGATATTCACTCTAGGTTGGGGACTCGCGTTTCTCTGATTTATCAAGCACTTAGCCTGTGGTGAGATAGCCCGCAAAAAGCGCTGGTTTGTTAGCCCGAGAATCAAGAGTATCTGAACAATCCGCAGTCAGTCCTCGTGCTTGTCCTTCGCTAGCGTTGACGAAGGTTCGCGCTTGGATTTCGCGAGCCTGCGGAGCGCTTCATCAAAACGCTCCTCGGAATCGTCCGCCTCGATCTTTCGAGCGGCCTCGTGGATTTTTGGATCTGGGATTTTCGTGTCATGGCACGACTTTTCATATTTGCGGACGAGGTTGGCTGTTTCAATTTCAGTCGCAACCAGGGTGCAAGCAAATACTATATCGTTTGCACGATTTCGTGCAGGTCGTGCGCTGATTTGGGTTCAACGCTACTCGATCTGCGACGCCAATTGGTATGGGAAAACGCCCCCATCGGCGAATATTTTCACGCATCGGAAGACAAACAAGTGGTCCGCGACCGCGTTTTCAAAGCTCTCCAAAAGCACGATTTTTCTATCCAAGCCACGATCATGGAAAAGTCCAAAGCTTTACCCAGGATACGGCCCACCCATCATCGCTTCTATCAATATGGCTGGTTTTATCATTTCAAACATGCGGCGCCGAAGAGCGGCGCCGCGGTGAACTCCTTCTCCCCGCTTGCGGGGAGAAGGTTGGGATGCTACGCAATCCGACCTCTCCCCGCGCAGCGGGGAGAGGTGTCTTGCTACCCATGCCCGATATAATCCATGCGCCCGCCGTCGACGGTCAGCATCTGCGCCGTGATCCAGCCGGATTCTGGCGAAGCCAAAAAAGCGATCGCATTGGCGATGTCTTCAGGCTTGCCGATGCGGCCCATCATCGCCTTGGCGGCAAAGCGTTGCTCGGTCGCCTGCCAATCGCCGGCGCCGCGGCCGCCTTGCGTCAGGTCGGTGTGAACGAAGCCAGGCGCGACCGCGTTCACGGTGATGGCGTCCGCGCCAAGCTCCATGGCAAAGCGTTTGGTTAGAATCGCCACCTCGGCCTTAGTCGCCGCGTAGAAGGCGTTGCCCGGTAGCGCCGTGCCGAGCGCGGCGACCGAGCTGACATTGACGATCCGGCCGTAACGGCGTTGCCGCATCCCGGCGGCGACGGCGCGTGTGGCATAGATCAGTCCCTCGACATTGATCCGGCGCATGCGCGCGACCTGCTCGGCGTCGTAATCGTCGAGCGTGCCGCGCCACGACACGCCCGCATTGTTTATCAGGATCGTGAGCGCGCCCAATTCTTTTTCAGTTCGCGCCACCATCGCCTCGACCGCGGCGGCGTCGGCAACATCGGCGGCCACGGCAATGGCGCGCCCGCCGGCGCGCGTAATCTCCGCGACGACGTCCTCGGCCGCCTGCGCGTGCGCGGCATAGTTGACGCAGACCGCGGCGCCGTGTTGCGCCAAGAGCCGGGCCGTTGCCCGCCCGATACCGCGGGCGCCGCCCGTCACCAGCGCCACTTGATCACGCCATGCCATGGTCATGATGATGCAGACTTCAATTATTGAGTATTGGAATGTCTTTCGCGGACCGCGAGCCCGGCAGCGATTTCACAAATGCATAAATATCGGCGACGTCCTTGTCGGACAGCACCGCATCGGAATAAGCCGGCATGTCATTCGCCGGATTACGAATCTGGCCCTTGAAACCGTCAAAGGGGAGCGCCGTGCTGGCAAGGATCGGGGCCGGCCCGTTATAGGCGCCGCCTTGGCCGGAGCGGCCGTGACACGTGAAGCAGCCGAGCGCCAAATAGATCCGCTTGCCGTTGCCGGCATCGCCGCGCGGTTCGTCTTGAGCTTGGGCTTGTGCTTGGGCTTGTGCTGGAGTTTGGGTTTGGGCGATAGCGCAGATGCCGGCACCGAACGCGACTGCGGCAAGCATCGCAATGCCAGTACGGCTCACAAGTCTCATGAAAAAAACTCCTCAGCGCGGATCAGTGACAACATCCACCACGGCCGGCTCGCCGGATTTGACGACGGCGACGGCGCGCGCGAGCGCGGGCCCGAGGTCCTTCGGATCGGTGATCGGACCTTCGCCGTGCACGCCCATGCCGCGTGCGATGGTGGCGTAGTCGATGTTTGGATCTTTGAGCGTGGTGCCGATATCCATCCGCTCGACACCGCGGCCATGCCGCGCCGCCATGGCGACCAGATACATGTATTCCTGGTGATAGGCGCGGTTGTTGTGGACGATGTAAAGGATTGGAATTTTGTGGTGTGCCGCCGTCCACAGCGCGCCAGGATTGAACATGAAATCGCCGTCGCCGCCAAATGCGACCGTGAAGACGCCGCGTTTCTTGTTGGCCAATGCGGCGCCAATCGAAGCCGGTAGATTGTAACCGACACCGGCGCCGCCGCTCAGCCCGTTCCACTGGTAAGACTTTTTGAAATCCCAAAACCGGTGCGGCCACGTCAGGCGGATCGCGGAGCCGACCAGCGACCAGTCTTGATCTTTGATCTGGTTATGCACTTCGGCGCACATGCGCGCGGTTGTGATCGGGCTCGAATCCCAGCCGATTGTTGCATCAGTCATCGACTGGTCGACCATCGCCTGATGCAGCTTGGCGAGCTTCTGGCCGCGCGCGGCGAATGCATCCTTGCGGCTGTTATCGACGAGGCGCCTGACCGCTTCGGTCAGCACCGGCAGCGAAGCCTCGCCATCGCCGGCGAGATCGAGATCGACATCCTGCCAGCGGCCGAAGTCCTGATAGTTGGACTTGAGGTAGAGATCGCGCACGCCAAGCGTGATGATTTTTGCATCCGGTTTGGTGGCCGGCCGCGATTGCCTCACAATGCGGTCGGAAAAATGCGTCAGCGTGCCCCAAAGGTCGTTCATCTCGATGGCCAGGATGACGTCCGACTGACCGATTATGCCTCTGCGGAAGCTTTGATTGAGCGGATGCCGCGACGGGAAGTTCATGCGGCCGGCATTGTCGATCACGCCGCATTGCAACGTCTCGGCGAGCTCAACAAGGCTCGCCATTCCGGCCGGCGTGCGCGCCAGGCGATCGCAGATGATAATGGGATTTTGCGCCTCGACCAGCATCTTCGCCGCCACGGCGATCGCGCCGGAATCGGCTTGCGGCGGCGTGACGGGCTCGAATTTGGGAATGCGCAGGCTTTTCGCGTTCGGGATTGGATTTTCCTGCAGTTCGGCGTCAAGCGCGAGAAAAACCGGTCCCATCGGCGGGGTGGTTGCGATCTTGTAGGCGCGCACGGCGGATTCAGCGAAATGCTGCAATGAGGCGGGTTGATCGTCCCACTTGGTGAATTCGCGCACGATTTGACCGATATCGACGCCCGAATGCACCCATTCCGCCCCGGGCGCGCGTTTATCGGCTTCCATGATATTGCCGCCCAAGACGATCACCGGCACGCGATCGCACCAGGCGTTGTAGATCGCCATGGTGGCGTGCTGCAGGCCGACGACGCCGTGACACGCCATTGCCATCGGCCGGCCGGCCATTTTGGCGTAGCCTTGCGCTATGTGGACGGCGATGTCCTCGTGCACGCAGGTGAGAATTTCCGGTTTGTTGTTGGCGTGATTGACGGCGGCTTCGTGCAGGCCGCGGTAGCTCGATGCGCAATTGATCGCCAAATATTCGATGCCCAGTGAATTGAGTACGTCGACCATGAAGTCGCCGCCGCTCGAGGTCTGATTGACCGGATCGGCTGCCGGCGCCATGGTCTCGGCGGCAATTTGCCGGGGACCCGGAATGGCGGCCTTGCGTGTCTCCGGAGCGGCCGGGATCGCATGGGCGGTCGCCGGCGGAACCATCGCCGCGGCCGCGCCGGCGAGGCTTGCGCCTTTAAGGAAATTGCGGCGGCTGGAATCGGCGGAACGGCGGCGCTTCGACATGAATCCTCCCTGGAAAGGCAGTATCTGCTGAAAGAAAGATCGGCGGATTTTCTGATTGCTTAAATTGTCGCGCAGGCGATGGTTTCGTCAACGTCCGATGATGCAGCCGTGTCGGCTAAGTTTGCATGCCGCCCATGCTGCCGCCGGAGTTGCGTTTGTGAGCGACGCTCACCCTTTCCCCACCAGGCTGATATCGCTGCCGTCGCGGTAGGCGGGATGGCGCCAGCCATTCTCGTCGTAATCGGCCATGCATTGTTCGGCCAGCGCTTCCATGGCTTTAAGTGCGCCAGTGCCTTGCGCCTGCTGCAGCTGGAACACGCGGATGAGTTCGTGGCTGCCGGAATAGTTCATTTCATAGAGCTCGTGGCGCGCGCCGAATTCGGTGCCGATCGCGTCCCAGAGCAGCTTCATGATCTTGATGCGCTCCTTATAGTCGATGCCGTTGGAGCCGCGCACATATTTGGCGAGATATTTGTCGACGTCGGGATTTTTGAAATCGCGCGCATGCGAGGGCAGATAGATCAGCCCCGAGGCGATGATCTTTTCGACGATGTTGCGCACCGTCGGATAGGCCTCGGTCATGAACAGGCGGTAAGTGGCGGAGCCGCGCGCGTTGGGAAGCACCGCGCCATCGACCCACGGCACCGGATTGCAGGCCATCGCGTCGGTCAAGGACCAGAACAGGTTGCGCCAGCCGATCACTTCGCCGATCTGCGCTTGCACGCCGCGAAAGCCTTCGACGCCCGTGGCGCGCGCCGCCTTCCACAGAAGCCCGATGATGAAATCGAGCTTGACCGCAAGCCGCGTGCAGCCTTGCAGCGTAAAGCCGTTGAAGAAGCCGGATTGCGGATAGAAATTCTTCAGTCGCTCGATGTCGCGGTGGATGATGACGTTTTCCCAAGGGATGAAGGCATTGTCGAACACGAAGATGGCGTCGTTCTCGTCGAAGCGCGAGGTCAACGGATAATCCCACGGCGAGCCGGTCGCCGCCGCGGCGAATTCATAGGACGGCCGGCAAATGAGCTTGATGCCGGGCGTGTTCATCGGCGCGATGAACATCACCACCATGGCCGGGTCGGTGATTTCCTGGCCCATATTCTGGCCGAGGAAATTATATTGGGTGAGCGCCGAATTGGTCGCGACCACCTTGGCGCCAGAAACATAGATGCCGGCATCGGTTTCTTTTTGAATCGTGATGTAGACGTCCTTGACTTCTTCGACCGGCTTGTTGCGGTCGATCGGCGGATTGACCAGCGCGTGATTGAGATAGAGCACCGCCTCTTGCGCCCGCTTGTGCCAGGCGCGGGCATTGTCGGCGAACTTGCCGTAGAAGCCGGCATTGGCGCCGAGCGTGTTGAGAAACGCCGCCTTGTAATCAGGACTGCGGCCCATCCAGCCATAGGACAATCGCGCCCAGGCGGCGATGGCGTCGCGCTGCGCGATTACGTCCTCGCGCGAGCGCGCCGCCCTGAAGAATTTGTGGGTGTAGCCGCCCGAGCCGGTGTCGGTCGGCGCCGTGAGCACGTCCTTGAACGCCGTGTGGTGCAGCGCGTCGTACAGGAGCGCGACCGAGGCGGCGGAATTGCGGAACGCCGGATGCGTGGTGACGTCCTTGACGCGCTCGCCGTAGATGTAGACCTCGCGGCCGTCGCGCAGCGATTCCAGAAATTCCGCTCCGGTGAAAGGCCGCTTTTTGCCGGCGACGATGGTCTCCGGTCGGGCTTCGGAATGCTCGGGCATCGGTGTCCTCCCGATAATCGTAGCCTGGATGGAGCGAAGCGAAATCCAGGAACGATATACCGCTCGCAGGCCGCTCCCGGGTTACGCTCCGCTTCACCCGGGCTACATTGTAGATTATAATCGTCAGTATACTGACGATTATCGCCAGTGTAGCGAGAAGTGGGCGCAGCGGTCAACGGGTTGGCGGATCAGTTGATGGATCATGAGTGAGATAAGAGCCGATATCAGAGCCGACATGCTCAAGCCGGATAGCGACAAGCGCCTCCTGGAAATGCCGGGCCATCTGATCCGCCGGCTGCATCAGATTTCCTTTGCGCTGTTTCTCGATCAGGCCAAGGCATTTGGCATCACGCCGGTGCAATACGCGGCGCTGGTGGCGATCAATTCCAATCCAGGAATCGATCAGACCGCGCTGTGCAACATCATCGCCTTCGATCGCACCACAATCGGCGGGGTAGTCGGGCGGCTGCAGCGCAAGAAGCTGATCCGTCGCGTCAATGGCGCGCATGACCGGCGCACCAAGGCGCTTTTCATCACTGCGGCAGGCCGCCGCCTCATTCGCGACATCGAACCGGCGGTGCAATCGACGCAGCGGCTGATCCTAGCGCCGCTGGAAGCGCACGAGCGCAGCGCTTTCAAACAAATGCTCAAGCATCTGGTGCATCTCAACAACGCGCACAGCCGCGCACCGTGGCGGCCGAAGGGGGCGAGGCTGGGAAGGACTTGACGCCCCTCGTCATTGCGAGGAGCCCCGAAGGGGCGACGAAGCAATCCAGATTCCGGCAATGCCGTGCACTGGATTGCTTCGCTTCGCTCGCAATGACGGTTTTAGGATTGTCGCCCCTCCCGCGCTATTGCCCATAGCGCCAGCGCGCCAACAATGGCGACTGCGACCAGGGCGCCGATAAGCCCAGTGGTGGCGAAAGCGACCGCGCCGGCCGCGGCGCCGGCGAGAAATCCGACGGCGATGGGGAGCACGGTAAAAAGCCGGCCGCGCGCTTGCGCGAATTCGGCAATAGCCGCCTCGCCGTGGCGGCTGTGATCAAAGCGCCGACGCGCCATGATCAATTCGCTTAGCGCGATGCCAAGCTGCGTCATATTGCCGGTCATCACATTGGTCTGCGGGATATCCTTCATCAAAAGCCGAACCAGCACGCTTTGCGCGCCCATCGCCATCGCCGCAAAGACGCCGGCGACGATGCCGTGCCAATCGCGCGCGTCGCGCACCGTCGGCCCGAACACCACGATGGCGGCAAAGATCGCGAGCAAAAGCGTCTCGAGCGCGAGCATCCATGGCAGCACGGCGTAGCGCGCCTCCCGCGCCACAATGATGAGCGCCGTTGTTGCGGCGGCGGCGACGAGAAACGCGGCGATCGCGATGAGCTTGCCGGCAATGCCGAAATCGCTGGTGACGAATTCCGCGCCGGCGATGACGAAACTGCCGGTGACTTGTGCGGCGAACAGGCCGAAGAGGCTGAGATAAGTGTAGCTGTCGAGATAGCCGGCGACGAAGCTGAGCAGCACTGGCATCGCCAGCGGCACCGGCGGATCATCCCGCCGCGCAATCATTTCGGTCATGATCGTCTCCGCTCATTCCCGCGAAAGCGGGAATCCAGTCTCGCTGAAAAATATCTCTGCGAGGCGCCAATCTGTAAAGAACTAGGTCCCCGCTTTCGCGGGGACGAGCGAAATATCCGACGCATCCGCGAGTGATAGCGCGCTCTTGTCGATAACAGCGAAAAACCTCATCTATGAAAAGCAACTTGGCGGTAGTTCGACGCGGTCATTCACAAGGAAAGACTGGATGCTCAGTCTGCACGCCGGATCGGCGGTCACCGCCGCGTTTCTGGCTTCGCTGGTCGAAGCGGTCGAAGCGCTCACCATTGTGCTTGCGGTGGCGGTCGTGCGCGGTTTGCGGCCGGCCACACTCGGCGCAGTTTGCGGACTGGCGGTGCTGGCGCTCATTGTCATCGCGCTCGGCCCGCTGCTCGATCGCGTGCCGCTCAACGTGTTGCAGATCGCCATCGGGATTTTGCTGTTGTTGTTCGGCATGCGCTGGCTGCGCAAGGCGATTTTGCGCGCTGCGGGGATCATTCCGCTGCACGATGAGAGCGCGGCCTTCGCCAGCGAAACTGCGCAATTGCAGGAGCAGGCGATGCGGCATGAACGGCGGCTCGACTGGCTCGCCGGCGTCGCGAGCTTCAAGGCGGTGCTGCTGGAAGGGCTCGAAGTCGTCTTTATCGTCATCGCGCTCAGTGCCGGGCGCGGCGTGCTATTGCCGGTGAGCGCGGCGGCGTTTGCCGCTTGTCTCTTGGTGGCCCTGTGCGGCGTTTTCCTGCACCGGCCATTGACGCGGGTGCCGGAGAACGCGCTCAAATTCGCCGTCGGCGTGATGCTCTGCGCGTTCGGCCTGTTCTGGACCGGCGAGGGCTTCGGCATCGACTGGCCCGGCGCCGATCTCGCGATCCTTGCTTTCATCGCTTTGTTCCTCGGCACCGGGCTCGGTTGCGTCGCGCTGCTCAATCGCCATGCCGCTGCGGCGAAAACCTCGTCATGAAAAACCTGATCGCCTCGTTGCGCGAGCTTGCCGGACTCTTTGTCGATGACGGTGCGCTGGCGCTCGCTATCATCGTGGTGGTCGTTGTTGCCGGTATCATCGCCGCGCTTGCGCCGGCGCTATTGTGGCTGAGCGGAATTATTTTGGTCTTCGGCTGTCTCGGCGTATTGGTCGCCAACGTCGCCACGGCAAAGCGAAGCTGAAGCGAAATTTAGTTGTGCCGTCATCCTAAGGTGCGAGCCAACGGGCCCGGCCCGAAGTGGCCGACCCGATGACAAGCTCCGCGAGCCTCGAAGGATGAGCGGCCAATAATTTTCGGGCCGTCGCCCTTCGCGGGCCGTTTCGCGGCCGCCTCAGGGAAGGAAAATACTCGATTCAATTCGCTTTGATCTTAAACGCTCCCGCTTACCCTTCCGCGCGGCGGCAGGCCTCCCACAAGCGCGGCGCCGAGGCCGGCATGTCGAGATGCGCGCCGGCGCCGTTTGGAATGGCGTCCGCGACTGCGTTCATCACCGCGGCGATGGCGGCGGTGGTGCCGGCCTCGCCCACGCCTTTGATGCCGAGCGGGTTGGTGGTTGCCGGCACGTTGTGCATGGCGTCGCGCAATGGCGGCATGTCGTCGGCGCGCGGCATGGCGTAATCCATGAACGAACCGGTGACGAGCTGGCCAGAGTCGGCGTCGTAGACTGTATTCTCCATCAGCGCCTGGCCGAGACCGGAGGCGATGCCGCCGTGCAATTGGCCTTCGACGATCATTGGATCGAGCGGGCGGCCGCAATCGTCGACCGCGGCATAGCTGGCGACCTCGATTTTTCCAGTGGCCGGATCGATTTCCACTTCGGCGATGTGCACGCCGTTTGGGAAGGCCTGCGGCGTTTCGGTGACGGCCTTAGTGTCGAGATCTTCCGCGATCGCACCACGTTGCTTAAGCGCCGCCGCATGCGCGGCGACGTCGAACAGCGACACGCGGCGATCGGTGCCGACCACTTCGAACTGGCCATCCTTGAAAGCGATATCGG
>Ga0310912_10000023_pt1 | contig 59587 bp, 55 predicted proteins | sample GREbulkMGOX080_FD_203443 | JGI IMG/M metagenome (GOLD analysis project Ga0310912, IMG submission 203443) | Lab enrichment of tropical soil microbial communities from Luquillo Experimental Forest, Puerto Rico - GRE.bulkMG.OX080 | ecosystem: Environmental > Terrestrial > Soil > Tropical forest >...
CTATCCGAAGTAAAAACTTCGGATTAGAGGCCGACAATGCCCTTCACCCCTGAAATGCGCCGCAAGGTCGACCAGATCCGCGACTACCTCTACGGCGGCGGCTATCCCGATCCTCTGACCAACGCCGAGCAGCTCAGCTACCTGTTCTTCTTCTACATGATCGAGGGGATCGACAGCGCAAATCTGCGTCAGGCCAAGGCCACGGGTCAGGCGTATAAAAGCCTCTTTGCCGGTGATTGGACGCTGCGCAACCCGCGCAACGCGCCCGCGAAGGGCATCGAGAATGTCCCGCGCGAGCGGATGCGCTGGTCATCCTGGGCAAATGCATTGTCGGGCGAGCAGCTCGTCACCTGGGTCCGCGACGAGGTTTTCCCATTCTTTGCAGAGATCGGCGACGCCTACGGCATGAGCTTCATGGCGCAGGCGCGGCTCGTGATCGACGAGCCGACGGTTCTCACGCAGGTTGCCACGCTGGTGAACGAGCTGCGGCTGGAAAACGCCGACCCCGGCACCAAGGGCGATTTGTTCGAGCATGTATTGCGGCAAATCAGGCAGGCTGGCGAGCTGGGTCAGTTCCGCACACCGCGGCATATTATTCGCGCAATCGTTGATCTAGTCGATCCGCGGATCGGCGAGACAGTGTACGACCCCGCCGCGGGCACGGCCGGTTTTCTGGTGGCGGCTTACGAGCGCATCCGGTTGGCAAATTCTTCGCCACACGGCCGCGAGAGGACGGAGTTCGAGGGGAAGACATTCGAGCGCGGCTACGGCGACCGGCTCAACGATGCCCAATGGCGCAAACTTCGCACCGCCACCTTCTACGGCAACGACGTCGACGCCAAGATGGTCAGCCTTGCATCGATGAACCTTGCGCTGCGTGGATTGCCTGATGTGCGCATCCTGCGCCGGAACGTGCTGACGACGAGCTTTGACCGTCAGATGAAGGCCGAACGAGGCCTGCCGCTCGACGGCTACGACGTCGTGCTCGCCAATCCACCATTTTCCGGCCGCATCGACCGCGACCGCATCGTCGATGACGTGAAGATCGGCACGACGACGGCCACCGAGCTTCTGTTCGTCAAATATATGATCGACAACCTGAGGCCGGACGGACGCTGCGGCGTCATTGTGCCGGAAGGCGTGCTGTTTGGCTCGACCGGCGCGCACAAGGAATTGCGCCGCATATTGCTGCAGAGCAATCGCGTCGAAGCGGTGCTGTCATTGCCCGGGGGCGTGTTCCAACCCTATTCCGGCGTCAAGACCTCGGTGCTGGTCCTCGGCAAGGGCAAACGTACCGCGCGCGTGATGTTTCTGCACGCCGACGCCGACGGCTTCAAGCGCGACGCCAACCATGACCAGCCGATCGAGGCCGACGATTGCCGGGCTTGATTGCGGCATTCAACAACCGAGACGAGTTGTGGGCACATTGGCGCGCGCACGATAGCTCGGCGCCGTGGACCGAAAAATGGTGGTTCGCTGATGCCGCGGCAATCGAGCGCGAGGATTGGAACCTCTCCGCATCCCGCTACCGTCCGGAAAGCCGCGAAGCCGTCGAACACCGGGACCCACGCGAATTGCTCGCAGAATTGCGTGACGAAACCGCCGCCATCCTCGCCGACATCGATGCGCTCGCTGCTGAATTCGAGGAATGTGCGGCGTGAAGCAGTGCGAGGCCACATCCATCGGCGAAATCTGCGAAGTCGTTGGCGGAGGGACCCCCGCTCGATCACATCCGGAATTCTATGGCGGCGACATCCCGTGGCTGACAGTTAAGGACCTCAAATCGCACGAGATAAGGTTCGCCTCCGAGCACATAACCCGCAAAGCTGTTGACGCGTCTGCTACTCGGATTCTCCCGTCAAACACCGTTATCGTTGCTACTCGCATTTCAGTTGGTCAAGTCGCGATTGGACGAGTTCCCGTCGCAATTAATCAGGACCTGAAAGGTCTCCTCCCACGTCGGGACGTGATCCCGGAGTATTTAGCCTGGTTTTTGAAGACGCAGCAGCCGACCCTGCTGAGTAAAGCGACGGGCTCTACAGTAAAAGGTATTTCAACCAATGTCTTACAGACTCTAAAAATCAACCTGCCATCAATGGGAGAGCAGCGGCGGATTGTGGCGCTGTTGGGCCGGGCGGCGGAGATTAGGCGCCGCGCTGAAGCCGCCCGCGCGAAGGCTCGAGCCATCATCCCCGCACTGTTCCTCGACAGCTTCGGCGACCCAGCGACCAACCCCAAGGGTTGGCCAGAGATCAGTTTGTCGAATTTGCTTCTAAGTCCGCTCAGTTACGGATCAATGATCAGCCCTAAAGCAGACAAAAATAGCTGGCTCGATATTCGTGTCGCGAATATACGAGAAGGTCTTATAGACCACACGGACAAGAAATATGTCGACCTTGATCCGGCGCTAATTGACAAACACATGCTTCGCGACGGCGATATCGTTCTCGCCCGTGCGATAGGTTCAGAACAGCACTTAGGAAAATGTGCGTTAGCTTACCCTGGCAAAGAACGTTGGGCCTACGATAGTCATATAATGCGCATCCGGGTTGATCCGGATCGCGTCTCGCCGATCTGGCTACACGCACTGATGAACACCGATGGTGGAAGGCAACGCTTGTTACGGCGGAGCCGAGCATCGGCCATTCAACACAACGTCAATACGAAAGAAGTCGCATCGTTCAGCTTCGGACTGCCGCCTCTCGATCGTCAAGTCACGTTCGCGGAACAGGTTCAACGGATCGGGGGTCTAGGTTGGAACCTCGACGCCGCCGCAGCTAAGGCTGAAGCGACGGCCGCCGCCCTGTCAGCGGAGGTCTTCGGGTGAGCATCGGCCGTCTTCAAGCCGCGTGGAGTTATTCGGGCGCGGAGATTTGGCGGCCGTTGTTCGATCGATACCAGGGTACGCACCCCGACTTGCCGATAGAAACCGTGCGGGCAATGCTCGTGCGTCCCCGCCCGATGCGTCAAATTTTCGTCGAGGCTGGGCGATTCAATCCGCTTGATAAGATGCGCAAAGACGCCGCAACGTTTCTCGATCTTCCTAATGATGCTAAGACGGCACTGAGAAAAATCAAGCCCGAATATTTCTTCGCAGATCAGGCCGTTGCGCTTTTATTTGCAGAGATTGATGAAGCGCTTCACAGCTATGATAGCCCTGATTTAACGCAATATTACCGTGATCGTGTCGAGAGATTCCTCCTACGACATATGCTGCCGTACCGGATCAACCGCGAGCCTTGGAAGCTCATGCCGCTTCTTCATGGCGAAGTAGAAGACCTCTACCGTGTACTTCGTGCGAGGGCCGAGGCGGACGAAAGGCTGAGAGAGTCGCTGTCCGCGTTCGAAAGCGCCTGGGAGCGCCATTCGGCCGATTGGAGCCAAATCAACGCGAAGGATGTAATCCGCACGGCTTCCCTCTTTGCGGAAAGCGCTTTGGTGTCCGCCTCAAACGGGGGGCCGAACGATTTCAACCGCGCATTGGACAGACTGCGGCTGGAGAATCACTTTCCGAGCAATGATTTTGCTAATATATTCGCTAGAGCTTACGTATTCGCCAACAATTACCCGAACATTCGCCACACCGGAAGAGCAGATTGCGTGCGCCGCGACCTTCGCAAGGAGGATACTCTTCTTGCGGCGCTGGTGTTCGTGGGGTTGTACGGTTGCTTCCATGATCTCGCCACGGCTGACCGATAGGACGGGCGAATCCCTTATGCTGCGATCACATTGTTGTCTGAACGTGGCCGCCGGGCGCTGTCGTTTTGACAAAAACACCATCACTAATTTTGCCACATTTCCATGATCAAATTCGCAATATCGGATAGACCTGGGCGCACTCTTTCGAGGAAAAGTTAATGCCTGTAGATTTCCTGCAAAAGCAGGAGGCGGGGCAGCCAAGCCCGTCACCGTAGGGCTGGTTTCGGGCGATCCCGATGCGCTGGCCGTAAAGGTGTGCCGGGGTGGTGGAGGAGACCTACAACCCAAAACTGAATTTGCTGCTGATTCGCTGCAGATTGCACATTGGAGATTATTCGATGCAATTGTTGATTGCGCCTACACTCTCAGCGGAGGACCAAGGCCCGGGCGCGGTGCCGGCCGCCCCCTGTTCAAGCCAGGGGCAAGCTCTGGATGCACGCTTTCGAGCGTGTGAAAAAATTCTCGGTCCGCTGGCTCAGCGCTGATGCGTCCTTCGAGGCCTCGCTTCGCGAAGCACCTCAGGATGAGGAATCTTCTCTACTGCCATCATGGGCACACCTCATGCTGAGGAGCGCTCCCGCGCAGCCGGGGCGCGTCTCGAAGCACGCACGACCACATTGCAGCTATTTCTTCACATTTCATGGCAGCCGATTTATGGCACCGGCGCCAGCACATCGCTCCCGCGGGAGGCGCGGCGGGTCAGATCTGCTGGATCGCGGAGAGCAACCAGTTGCCGCCGCGGCGGCGGACGAAGGTCCACATTTCCTCGGCGTCGACCGGCCGGTGCGGGTCGCCGCTGACGAGCCAGTCGGAGTCGCCCGGCGAACGGCCGACTCGGACGACGTAGTCGATCGCCCGCCAGCGCAGATAGGCGGTGGCGTATTGCAGGTCGCCCTCCTCCCAGGCTTCGCTCAGATCGCCCTTGAGCAATTCCACGTTGGCGACGAGGTTCTGCACTCCCTGGCTCGCATTGCGGGTCAGCTCTTCGGAAAAATAGCTCAGCATCTCGGGCGTCATCAGTTGGCGCAGCTGCCCCAGATCGCCCGCGCTCCAGGCCTCCTGCACCGCCGCGTGTATGGTTTGGAACGCCTGGAGGTCGGCGTCGGCGACGTTGATGTCGCGGCCCCGCCCTCGCGCCGCCGGCGCCGCGGCGGCGCCCCCCGAACGCGGCGGCCAAAGCGTGCCGCCGCCGCGCGCCCCGTTCGCGAACGCCCAGCCGCGGACCAGCCGCACGATGAAATAAATGATCAGACCGATGATCAGGAGCTGCAGCAAGCCGCCCAGCATCGATCCGCCGCTGCCCACGCCGTCCGTGGCCCAGCCGCTATGCCCGAACAGCCAGGAGCCGATAAAGCCGCCGGCGAGCCCGGTCAAAAACGGATGGCGCTGAAAGAAGCTGCCGCCGCCATAGGCACCGCCATACCCGGGCGACGGCATCGTCGGGGTGACGCCTGGTTGCCGCGGCGTCTCGGGAGCCGGCGTCACGCTGCGGCTCAGCGGCTGCGCGCCGTTGGGCTCGTAAGTCCGTGAGCCGCGGCTGCCCATGCTCGAAGAGCGGCCGCCATAGGAACTGCCGCCGCGCGCGTCGGCTATTGCCGGGGCGAGCGCGATGGTCGCGCCGAAAAACAGCGCCAGCAGGATGCGCCACTTCGGCTGCCGGCTCGCCGTGGTTGCACACATCGAGAAATCCCCGCGGAAACGTGGTCGACTCGATATAGGCCTCCGTCTGGGCCGGCGGAAGCACCCGGCCCACTTTTGCAGCTGATTTCGGGTCCCTCGCCGGGTGTAGGCGGCACTGCTTGATTGTCCGTCGGGGGGTCCCAAATATTTACGCGTGCATGATTTGTGGCCGCGCGCCGCTTGGGCCGGCCCGTCGAACTCTCGCTCGGTGAAGAGGAGAAGGATGCATGTCGCGGCTGTCGCTGTTCAACTCGCCCCTCTTGCTGGGGTTCGATCATTTCGAGCGGACGCTCGACCGGGTCAGCAAGGTGTCTTCCGACGGCTACCCTCCTTACAATATCGAGCAGCTCGGCGAGAACGCGCTGCGGATCACCTTGGCGGTGGCGGGCTTCCGGATGAGCGACCTCAGCATCACGGTCGAGGACAACCAGCTGATCGTTCGCGGCAAGCAAACCGATGACGCGCACCGCGTCTATTTGCATCGTGGCATTGCCGCGCGTCAGTTCCAGCGGTCGTTTGTCCTCGCCGAGGGTATCGAAGTCAGCAGCGCCCGGCTCGACAACGGCCTGCTGCACGTCGATCTCGTCCGTCCCGCGGTCGAGAGCCGTGTGCGTACCATCGAGATAACGAGCGGCTCGACCAGCGCGACGAAGCGCGTGACGGTCGGCTCGGCCTCGTAGCGCGATGGCCCCCTCCGGCACGGCTCCAAGAGAGGAAAAGAAATGAAAGAGACCGAACGCATTCGGCAGCTGTCGGCGCGGGAACTGGCGCTGTTTGGTATGCAAGACCTTGCGTATGTAAAGCAGGTAATCGTTAACGGCGTCACCGGTTATGCGGTGCATGCCGCGGACGGCACACAAATTGCCGTGCTGCCCGATCGGGAGATCGCCTTTGCGACAGTGCGTACCCACGACCTGGAGCCGCTAAGCGTGCACTGAAGCGGAGGGTGGCTTACGCGGCGTGGCTGGTGGTGTGGTCGGTGAGGAGGGCGTAGAGCGCGTCCGGGTTGTCGGTCCCGCGCAACTTGTCGCAGACTTCGCGGTCTCGCAGCAGCCGGGAAACGAGCGCCAGGGCTTTGAGGTGATCGGCGCCGGCGGTCTCCGGCGCCAGCAACAGAAAGATCAAATCGACCGGCTGATCGTCGATTGCCTCAAATGGAATTGGCCGCTCGAGCCGGGCAAAGATGCCGTACAACCTGGTGAGCCCGGAAAGTTTGCCATGGGGTATGCCGATCCCCATACCGATCCCGGTGCTACCGAGGCGCTCGCGTTCGATAAGGACGTCGTAGACCGTGCCCTCATTGAGGCCGCTCATCGCGGCAGCGCGCTTCGCGAGCTCCTGGAGCGCCTGCTTTTTATTCGCCGCGCGGAGCTGCGCCACGACGCTCCGCGGCGTAATCAGATCGGCAATTTCCATCTCCTGCTTTCGCCGAACTTGCTCGATGCCGACACCCGCGCCGAGGGGCCGGGCAAACCTCACGGCGCTCTGCGTCGCGTCTGCCGGGTGGGATCGAGTTCCGGGTCGATCCATCCGATATTGCCGTCCGCGCGACGATAGACGAGGTTGAGCTCACCATGCGAGCGGTTGCGAAACAGCAACACCGCCGCGTCGGCCAGATCCATGCGCATTGCCGCCTCACCGACTGTCAAGTGCGGTAGTTCCATACTCATCTCGGCGATTACCGCCGGGGCGTTGCCGAGGGCCCAGTCAAGCTCCTCGTCGCCTGCTTCTTCGACGACAGGAGCCAGGACATAGTCAATCGCGCGCTCACCGGCGATAGCGCGCTCGCGGGCTTTCGCGTGATAATCGCGCAGACGCCGCTTGTACCGGCGCAACCGCTTCGCCACGCGATCAGAAGCCGCATCGAATGCCGCATATATCTCTTGAGCCACCGCGTGCGCGTTCACCTCGATGCCGCGGCCGATATGGACCGAAATCTCCGCCCGTGTCAGATGCGCTTCTCTCGCCAGGACGGCATGGGCCTCGATCGCGGTTCCGAAATATTTTGCGAGAATGGATGTCAGACTCGCTTCGACATGGCGGCGCAGCGCATCGCCGACATCGATCTGTTTCCCGGTCACCGTCAGCTGCATGGATCCGATCACCCCTTCTCGCCGGGGCTGGACTGCCGTTTGGGCTTCCAAACAGCGAACGTGGGAATGCATCTGCGGCCGGTCAAGCGAGGCACGGTAGGCATGCCGCGTTCAGCCGTCAAGGCCGACGAATGGTTAGCGCCGCCCGTAGTTGCTTCAAACCACGACCAGCTTTTCCCGCCGGCGTTGTACCGAAGAAGCGATGCGCATGGCCTCGCGGTACTTGGCGACCGTGCGGCGGGCTATGTCGATGCCCTCCCGCTGCAGCAGTTCGACAATTCGTTCGTCCGAGAGCGGATCGTCGGCCGGCTCCGCTTCGATCAGCCCGCGGATGCGATGCCGCACCGCCTCCGCGGAGTGCGCCCCGTCGCCGCGTGTGGCCGGGATAGCTGAAGTAAAGAAATATTTGAGTTCGTAGAGACCGCGGGGCGTGGCCATGTATTTGTTGCTCGTCACCCGGCTGACCGTGATTTCGTGCATGCCGATGGCATCGGCGATGTCGCGCAGAATGAGGGGACGCAGCGACTGCACGCCGTGACGAAAAAAGGCGTCCTGCTGGCGGACGATTTCCGCAGCCACCTTTAGAATGGTGGTGGCCCGCTGGTGGAGCGATTTGACCAGCCAATTCGCCGCGTGCAGCTGCTCCGTGAGGTAGTCTTTTTCGGCCTTACTGCGGGTCGCTTCGCGGATACGCGCGCAATACCTGCTGTTGACCAAGACGCGGGGCAGGGTTTCGGCGTTGAGCTCGACGATCCAGCCGCCTGCGGGCGGCGCGCGCATCAGGATATCGGGCACGATCGGTTGGGCGAGCGGCGGATCGAAAGCGAGCCCCGGCCGCGGATCGAGCGATTTGATCTCGGCTATCATATCAGCCACATCAGCAGCATCGACCCGGGATACCCGAACGAGCGCTGCGATATTGCGCGCGGCGAGCAACGGCAGGTTGTCGAGCAAGGCCTGCATGGCTGGATCGAGCCGGTTCCGGTCACGCAGCTGCAGGGCCAGGCATTCCGGCAGGTCGCGGGCGAAAACGCCGGGCGGATCGAACTGGTGCAATCGCCCCAACACAGTCCTCACTCGCTCTAGATCACAGCCGAGCAAGTGCGCCACCCCCTCCAGCTCGCCGCGCAAGTAACCCGCCTCGTCGAGGAGGTCGAGAAGATGGAGCGCAATAACCCGGTCAGCCGGATCGCTGAGATCGGTTCTGATCTGCTCCAGCAGATGCTCGCGTAGCGTGCGCTGTCGGGTCGCGGTCTGTTCGATATCGGGGCGATCTCCGCCGTTGAAGGCCCCGTTGCGTCCGTGCCACTGGTAGGGCTCGCCGCCGAGATCGACTGAACCGTCTCCCTCCGCGCCCGATGCCGCGTGCCAATGCTCGGCAGCCTCGGGTGTGAAGTCCTGTGCAACCGCTTCCGGCAGCGGCGGCGTCGGTTTCTCCGAGACGTCCGCGGTGCTGGCCGATGTCGCGCTGGCCGATATCGGTGGCCCGAGCGCCGGCTCGCGCCGCTCCAGCAACGGGTTCTGCTGGATCTCGGCATCGACGAATTGTGTCAGCTCGAGGTTCGACAGCTGCAGCATTTTGATCGCCTGCTGCAGCTGTGGCGTCATCACCAAAGTCTGTGCTTGGCGAAGCTCGAGCCGCTGCGAGTAACCCGTTCTATTCACATCGCGCTCCGTTCAGGAGCGGCTTATAGGCTAAACCTGTCTCCCAGGTAAACGCGCCTGACATTGACGTCGGCGACGATCTCAGCGGGCGCACCTTCCATCAGAACCCGGCCTTCGTGTAAGATATAGGCGCGATCGACGATTTCGAGGGTCTCGCGTACGTTGTGATCGGTGATCAGAACGCCGATGCCGCGGTCCTTCAAATGAGCAACCAGCTCGCGGATATCGGTAACGGCGATCGGATCGATGCCGGCCAGCGGCTCATCGAGAAGAATGAAATGTGGTTGGGTTGCGAGCGCCCGCGCGATTTCGCATCGCCGACGCTCACCCCCCGACAGTGCCATCGCCGGCGCCCGCCGCAGATGCGTGATCGAGAACTCCGCTAGCAATGAATCGAGCATTGTCTCACGCAAATCCGGTGCCGGTTCGGCGATCTCGAGTATCGCGCGAATATTCTGCTCGACAGTGAGACCGCGAAATATCGAGGCCTCCTGCGGCAGGTAGCCGATGCCGAGCCGGGCACGGCGGTACATCGGAAGATCGGTAATATCGCGCCCGTCGAGCGTGACGATCCCGGTGTCAGCGGCGATGAGTCCGGTGATGATATAGAAACACGTGGTTTTGCCGGCGCCATTCGGCCCGAGCAGCCCGACCACCTCACCGCGTTGAACGGAGACGTTGACGTCGCGCAATACGGGCCGACGCTTGAAGCTCTTACCCAGTCCCCACCCCAGCAGCCCACGATTGTCGGCAACCAATCGAGGACGCCGCTCTGCCACGACCCCGCGAACTCTTGAATCGTTGCGCTCGCCGCCCGTGTTCATCGCTTCGGCAAATTGCCGTTGCCCGCACCGGCCGGTGCCGCCGGTTGGTTCTGACGAACAAACAGACCTTCGACGCGCGTGGGCGCGGCGTCCGGCGCCGACGGCGCGGCCATCATGCGGCTGATATTGTTGTTGAGGTCTATGACGGCGTATTGCCCTCTAATCGCGTTGGGCCCGCGCGTAATCGTGACGTTGCCGAGCAGCGTAGCCACTCCGGCATCGGCGTTGTAGACACCGTAGTCGCCGTGACCGATGTCGGTCTCGGTGGAGACGAGCACGTTGCCCTGCGCGTCTATCCGACTGATTTTTGATCCCGCATCACCGAGAGGATCCGTTGCCGAACCCCCCGACTTTACCGATGCCTTCGCCGGTGCGGCGGCTGGTTTGGGCTGGTCCCTTGTCATGTGAGCCGTCAGCACGTCGGCGCGGACGCGCTTTGTCTCGCGCACGGCGACGGCATCGCCGCGAGCGACCGCAATCTGCTTCTGGTCGTACCATTCGAGGCTGTCACGCGCGGTGACGACATCGGTTGCCGTTGTCAGTTTAAGAGCTTTGCCCGTCACGATGCCGATCTGTTGGTCGACATCGTAGACGGCCTGATCCCCGACAACGGTTTCCCTTTCGCCCTTGATCATGACATGGCCGTCGGCATCGAGCCGGTAGATCTCGTTTTCACCGCCCGACGACTTGCTCGGGCGATAGTGCGCCGTCAGCGTATCGGCATGCACCTCGCTCGCCCCGCGCTTGGCCACCGCGTTGCCGCGGGCGATGTAGACTTGCGCATTCTGCTGCCATTCGATTCCGGAGTCGGCCGAGATTTCGATCGGGTGTTGCTCCGAGACGCCGCCAAGGCTCAGTCCTTGTCCATGGGCCGGCAGCAAGCCGAGGAGAGCGAAGGGCAGCAGCGCAGCACGTACGGTACGGCTAACTTCGGGCGCCAGCTTAGCTGTCATCACGCTTCGCCGCGGGGGTCGCAGCCGGCAATACCGGGACGGGTTTCTCAACCGCCCCACTCGGCGAGTTGGCGGGGGCTGAGGCAACCGACCCGCTGGAAGTCGTAGAAGGCCCGGGTGGAATTGGCGCGGCTTCGGTCGCCGCCGCCTCGATCCGCGCCGCGGTTTCGGCGAGCCCCGGGGGTAGACCGGGCGGATTCACGGCGGGGCGGTCGCTCGGTTTGCTCCCTTTGAGGAGCAGCGTTGACTCGCCGGTGAAGATTATCGTGTCACCCTTGTCGAGAATCCGGAAACCTTGCGCATCGATGTCCCCCGAAGGCCCGCGCCCGCTTACCGGATCGTGGCCTTCGGCGGTGTCGGCGGCCACATCAACATGAGCCGTCCTAGTCGTGAAGCGCGTGCCGTTTTCGTGGACCAGGTTGACGTCATCGAACAAGTCCAGCAACTGCGCCTGGGATTGGTATATCGCGGTCGCCGCCGTCACCACGATCAAGGCGTTGCGGCGTAGCGTCATCTCTGCTCTGGGACGTTCGAGAGACATCAGATCGTCTCGGTTCGGCACCTGCCGGCCGATCGCCGCCGTTACGACATAGGGCCGGTTGAAACGGTCGACCCCCGCGTATCGAGGGTTCAACATTCGTAAATCGCGCGCCTCCCGCAGGTCGATGACGGGCAAGACCAGGCGAACGCTCTCCAACAGCGGTCCGAGCCGCGGCCAAATCGCGACCAACGTCACGAGCACCAGTCCCAGCATCGGCAAAACGCGCTTCAACAGCGCGACGCGGCGGCTGTAGCGATCATCTTTGCGACGCGCGCGCCAGCGCGGCGCGGGTGGAGCGGGTTGCGGCCACGCAGCGGCTTCCCGCTCCAGCGGCGAGTCCGATGCGTTGACGCGCCCGGCAGCCCCCCCGGTCATGCGACACCGGCGCGCAGGCAGTCATGCATATGTAGAAACCCGATCGGTCGTCCATCGTTGTCGATGACGAACAGCGAGGTGATCGTGAACCGGTTCATCAATCCCAATGCGTCCGCCGCCAGTGCTGCCGGCGCAATCGTCTTCGGGTTCGAGTTCATCACCGTCTCGACAGCTTGATTGAGGAGCGCATCCCCCATGTGCCGGCGCAGATCACCGTCCGTGATTACCCCTAAAAGGCGGTGTTCCGCATCGCAGACGCCGACGCAGCCAAAACTCTTCGCCGTCATCACCAGGATCGCGTCCGACATGCGCGCGCCCGGCGAGGCCAACGGTATCTCTTCGTCGCGATGCATGATGTCGCGCACCCGCAGCAGTCGACGGCCGAGCCTACCGCCGGGATGGAAGACGTGGAAATCGGCGGAGGAGAAACCTTTGCGTTCGAGGAGAGCGAGCGCCAGCGCATCACCGAGGGTCATCATCATCGTTGTCGAGGTCGTCGGAGCCAATCCCATCGGACAGGCCTCGTCGGCACGCGGCAGCAGCAGCACGACGTCGGCAGCCCCCGAGAGGGTGGATCGCGGACCCCCGGTAATCGCGATCAATGGGATCTTGAAACGCCGCGAATAAGCGATGACGTCCACAAGCTCGCTCGTCTCGCCCGAGTTCGACAGTAGAAGAATGGCATCTTCGGATGCGATCATACCGAGATCGCCATGACTGGCCTCGACCGGGTGAACGAACTGGGCAGGCGTGCCGGTCGACGCGAGCGTAGCCGCGATCTTCCGGGCGATGTGACCGCTCTTCCCGATGCCAGCCACGATGATTCGGCCCCGCACGGCGGCGCAGGTATCGACGGCCGTCTGAAACGCGCCGTCAAGCGCATCCGCAAGTCTCTCAAGACCGGCGATTTCGGCGCGAATGACGCGCCGGGCCACCGCGAGATCAGCACGGTCGGATGAGCCGGGGCCCGCGGTCACACGATCCGTCGCGCCTGCAATCCGGTTGGAGGCGGACAACGGCACGCTCATCGGGCTCGGCTGCCCTTTTCAATTCGCAAGTCGGCCAAGACCCGCGCCCCCGACCCAATACCCCTAATGTGCAAAGATGTCTTGCTCCGCCCACCCCTCGAGATCAAGCAAGACACGATGCGGCAGGAATTCGAAGCAGGCCTGCGCTAGTTCCTCGCGACCCTCGCGGGCCAACATTGCGTCGAGGCAGCTGCGCAAGGCGTGCAGGTGCACAACGTCGGCGGCGGCATACCGAAGTTGCTCTTCGGTCAGAGCTCCTGCGCCCCAATCCGAGCTCTGCTGCTGCTTGGATAAGTCTATGTTCAGCAGATCCTTACACAGATCTCGCAAGCCGTGCCGGTCGGTGAACGTACGCGCGAGCCGCGACGCGACCTTGGTGCAATAGGCCGGCAGCGCCATGACACCGAGATGATGATAAATCATCGCGAGGTCGAAGCGTGCAAAATGAAAAAGCTTAGTTACGCCGGCGTCGGCCAGCACCAGTTTCAACCGCGGAGCCTCGTACTGGCCGGGCGTGAACTGCACGAGATGCGCATCCCCGTCGCCCGCCGAGAGCTGGACGAGACACAATCTGTCGCGATGCGGGTTCAAGCCCATCGCCTCTGTGTCTACGGCGACAACCGATCCGAAGTCGATGCCTTCGGGGAGATCACCGCGGTAAAGCCGATATGTCATTCAAAGTAGCGAACGGTAGCGGTTGCGGCGTCCCGAGATGGTGCCCAGGAGAAGACTCGAACTTCCACGAGCTTTCGCCCACTAGAACCTGAATCTAGCGCGTCTACCAATTCCGCCACCTGGGCGTCCCGGGACAGCCGAAATAATTCCGACCTCCTTCCATGTCAACCGGAACGCGCGAATCGATTATCCTCTCGGCCGTCCGGTCTCCGAATCGCAAAGGGTTGGTTCATGTCAAGCTCGGCCATGGTGGCGACAAGGAGGATTTTGGGATGCTAGACTTTTCGTTTCAATCCGAAACCTGTGTTGCAGGGTTCATGGGTCGGCGAAGCTCGAGGGACCAGCATTAGCTCTCCATCCGACTACGTGATGAAAGAGAATAAGACATTCGGGTCACTAGCAAGCCGATACAGTGGGGCAAGGGATGAGAAGTCGGCGAACTGCAGTGCTCGGCGGATCGGGATTCATCGGCCGCTATATTGTCAAGCGGCTCGCCGCTCGCGGCGACATCGTTCCGGTCAGCTGCCGCAATGCCGAAAAAGGGAAATTCTTGAGGCCGATGGGCGCTGTTGGGCAGGTCGAGCCGCTGAACGTCGCGATCGATGACGAGGTGGTGCTGCCCACCTTTCTCGCCGGCTGTAGTGCGCTCGTCAATTGCGTCGGGATTCTGCATGAGACCGGCTCGCAAACATTCGAACGAGTGCACCATACCGGGCCGGGCCTGCTCGCCCGAATCGCCCGTGACGCGGGTGTCGAGCGATTCGTGCACGTCTCGGCGATCGGGGCAGATGCGCGCTCGTCTTCCGCTTATGCGCGCACCAAAGCGGCCGGCGAGGCGGCGTTACGTGACGCGTTCCCAACCGTGACAATCTTGCGCCCCTCGGTAGTGTTCGGTCCGGAGGATCAGTTCTTCAACCGCTTTGCCACGATGGCGATGTTCATGCCGGTATTGCCGCTGATCGGAGGCGGTGAAACCCGGTTTCAGCCGGTCTATGTCGGCGATGTGGCCGACGCGGTGATCAAGTGTCTCGAGGATCCGGCGACCGCCGGTCGCACTTATGAACTCGGCGGCCCGAAAATCTATACTTTACGGGAAACGTTCGAATTGCTGTTGCACGATATCCGTCGGCACCGATGGCTGATCAATCTTCCCTTCCCGATCGCCGAGCTGCAGGCAAAATTCATGTCGATTCTCCCAAACCCGCCTCTCACCCCCGATCAGGTCGAGCTCCTGAAGCGCGACAATGTCGTCTCTCACGGAGCGTTGACTCTTTCCAGCTTGGGCATCGCGCCGACCCCGGTCGAGGCGATTCTGCCGACTTATCTCGACCGCTTCCGCAGCGGCGGGTCGTACCGAGGGCAGGGCTCGGAGTGAGCCGCCTTTCATCGCCCGACCCGTTCCGATAACGTCGGGCCGCTAGTCCTGTTGGGGAGACATCATGGCTGCGTTGAGCAAGGCTCTATGGCTCATCGCTGCGCTCATCTTGGGAGGCAAGGCGATGGCTGCGGATCTGGAAAACACACTGTATCTCGACGTGGCCTATGGCCGCGTCGTCATCGAAATGCGCCCTGACCTCGCTCCCGAAACCTGCGCGCAGATCAAGCGACTTGTTCGCCAAGGCTTCTATGACGGGATCGTTTTTCATCGCGTCATCGACGGCTTCATGGCCCAGACCGGGGACCCGAAGGGGGACGGCACCGGCGGTTCTGGGCATAAGCTCAAGGCCGAGTTCTCCGATGAGAAGCACGTGCGTGGCGTCGTCTCGATGGCGCGAGCCTCCGATCCGAACAGCGCCGACAGCCAGTTCTTCATCATGTTCGCCTCGGCCCCGTCGCTTGACGGCAAATACACGATCTGGGGCAAGGTGACTTCGGGTATGGAGTACATCGACCAGATCAAGAAGGGCGATCCCGCTCGTAACGGCATCGCCACCAATCCCGATAAGATCATTAAGATGCAGATCGCCGCGGACGCCGAGAACGGCGAGAAGAAACCCTGAAACGGTACCCTGCAGATGCCTCCGTCCTCCCCCGCGACGCGGAGGAAAGATTAGCAGGGGGCCGATACTGGGCGCGGCGGATGGCGGCAGGCTGGTTTTCGTCGCTCTCGGTCTATACCGAGCCGCGGCTCGTCGCGGTCCTGCTGATGGGATTTTCGAGCGGCTTGCCGTTCGCGCTGACGGGGGCCACGCTTTCGTTGCGGCTCGCCGATATCGGCGTCTCGCTGACCGCAATCGGCCTCTTCACGCTCGTCCGCTTCTCCTACAGTTGCAAATTCCTATGGTCACCGCTGATCGACCGGCTGCCCATCCCGCTGCTAACCCCGCGTCTCGGCCGGCGCCGCGGCTGGGCCTTGGTGATTCAGACGGCCCTCGTGCTCGCAATACTCTGGCTGGGTGCGACCGACCCCGGAACGAGCCCGTGGTCCACGGTGCTGGCGGCGGTCGTCGTCGCGTTTCTGTCGGCGAGCCAAGACATCGTCATTGACGCCTACCGGATCGAGCTGTTGCGGCCGGAGGAGCAGGGCGCCGGTGCTGCGGCCACGCAATGGGGCTATCGGTTCGGCATGCTCGCTTCCGGTGCGGGAGCGCTCTATGCAGCGAGTTTTGGTGGTTGGACCTTTGCTTACACGGTGATGGCGGTCTTGATGTTGGTCGGCATGACAGCGGTTTGTCTGACCGCAGAGCCAGCAGCAACGGGCGGCTTCGAGCCGATCCCCGACAAAAGCGCGGCCGAACGCCTCGTGGCATGGCTGGGCCGCGCCATTCTCGCCCCTTTTGCCGATCTGGTCCGACGGAACGGAGCGGCCGGCCTGGTCCTGATCCTGCTCTTTTCCGTCCTCTACAAGTTCGGCGAGGCGATCGCTGGGACGATGTCGAGCCCGCTTTATGTCCTGTTGGGTTTCACCAAGGTCGAGATCGCGACCGTCGCCAAGGTCTATGGAGTAGGTGCCACCCTAGCCGGAGTGGCCTTCGGGGGGATCCTGGTGCTTCGCCTCGGGGTCCTCCGCGCGCTGCTCGTTTCAGGCGTTCTGCAAATGGCCTCGAACTTGATGTACATGCTGCAGGTCTGGGTCGGCCACGACCTACCCGTGCTCGCCCTGACCATCGGTACGGAAAACCTGACCAACGGGATGGGTTCGTCCGCGTTTGTTGCGTACCTTTCTGGACTCTGCAGCGTAGATTTTACGGCGACGCAGTACGCGCTGTTGTCATCACTCGCGATGATCAGCATCAACGTGCTGTCGGCTTCGGGAGGCTTTCTCGTTGATCAGCTCGGCTGGACGCTGTTCTTTGTCCTCGCTACCGCAGCTTGCCTGCCTGGTCTCGCATTGCTTGTCTTGATCATGCGGTTGCAACCGCATGATCAGCCGTAGGAAAACAGCCGATTGCGGTGCCGTCTGAGCCATTCGCGAGGCACCGCGCTGCCGGGTGAGAGCCTTTCCACCAAACGCCAAAAACGCGGCCCGTGGTTCATCTCAGCGAGATGCGCAACCTCGTGTGCGACGACATAGTCGACGACCGACTCGGGCGCAAAGATCAATCGCCAGCTGAAGGAAAGGTTGGCTCGCCCCGAGCAGCTCCCCCATCGGCTCTTCGTATCGCGCACGCTGACCCGCGCCACGCTCTTCCCGATCCGAAAGGCAAGCCGACGAGCCCGATGGGCAAACTCCCTGCGCGCCGTCGCAACAAGATGGTCGCGGAGACGGCGCGCCAGATGCTCGGGTTCTCCTCGCACTCGGATTTCGCCGTCGACGATCGCCACCGGCGGCGCTCCGGCGTCGAACTCGCGACGGATGCGGTGCGGGATCCCGAACACTGGCACGATCGCGCCTTCAACAAACGGTAGTGGCGGATGCAGAGTGCGAAAACGGGTCGCGACCCATTCGCGCTTAGCTACGAGAAAGCGCAAGCCCTGGCTCGCCGTTACGCCACGCGGCAGGACCAGTTCGACCCGGCGTTCGGCGGCATCGATTCGCAATCCGATCCGCCGCGCCCTCGCGCTGACCCGTATCGACACTGGAGCACCCAGATCCAGCGCCGCCACCTGGCGTCGGATATCCTCGAAAACCAATGCTCAGCCTCCGCGGCAAACGACCGCAAGCTATCGGCCCAGCACGATGTCGAGAAGGGCAAACGGAAGCCCCAAGAAAGCTTAGGGATGATTCGACGGTTAGCGATACCCTATTACCAATTTCCCGAATCGCTTCTTCGACTAAACCAATGCCGCACAGACCGCCTTCTCGAAGTTGTCGAACAGGGCCAGAGCCTTGGGATCGGCAAACGGGATCAGCTGCATCAGGATGACGCCGGCAATTTCCTTTGCCGGGTCGATCCAGAAATAGGTGTTGCCCAACCCCGCCCAGGTGAGGCTGCCGGGGCTGCGCCCACCCGGCACCTGGGCGGTCGAGATCATAAAACCGAGCCCCCATTTCTTGACCGTCCCGGGGAAGAACTCCGCGTCGTTCGAATAGGCCGGCACCACGGTTTTGAGCGGCCGCACGTTGAGATCGCCAATCGCGTTCTCCGACATCAGGCTGACAGTCTGCGGGCTCAACACCTGCCGGCCGTCGGCGCGGCCGGCGTTCAGGAATAAGCGTTGAAAGGCGAGGTAATCTGCCGCGGTACCGTAGAGCCCGCCGCCGCCCATCTGGAACTCCGGTTCCTGCGGCAGCTCAAACGGGATCGGCGCCAGCGTTCCGTCCGGTGCACGCGCATGCATGCCGGCCAGCCGCGCGCGGTGCTCCGGGGTCAGCTTGAAGCCGGTATCGTTCATGCCGATCGGGCCGAACAGATGTTCGGCGAAATACTCACCGAGGACCTGGCCGCTGACCCTCTCCACCGCCTTGCCGACCCAGTCAATGTTGATGCCGTAATCCCATTCGTCGCCGGGATCGAAGGTCAGGGGCAGGGCCAACGCGGCGTTCTCGCACGAGATGACGCCGGGAATGCCCCTTTTTTCCATGTAACGGCCGATCTCCGGGCTCCAGATGTCGTAAGCGAAGCCGGCTGTGTGGGTGATCAGATGGCGCAAGGTGATGTGCCGTCGCGCCGGCCGCAATCTCGGCTCGCCAGCGGCATCGAAGCCTTCGAGCACTTGCGGCGAGGCGAGCTCGGGCAGCACACTCGCGATCGGGCCGTCGAGCGCGAGCCTGTCTTGCTCAACCAGCTGCATCGCCGCCGCTGATGTGATCGCCTTGGTCATCGAAGCGATCCAGAATACGGTATCGGCGGTCATCTCGGCGCCGGACAACACGCGCCTGCCAAAGGCGCCCTGGTAGGCCGGACCCGCGGCTGTTGCCGCCATCGCGACAACCCCTGGCATGTCGCCCCGATCGATCGCAGCCCGCAACACCTGATCGATTTGCGGAAATTCTCCCATAACCTCCTCCCTCGGCAGGTTTATCCCGCAGTATGGACCAAATTCTCACTCATCGCAGCGATCGATCAGGTGGATGAACGAGCCGGAGACCGATCCGCGCCGCGAGCCGCAGGCGCCGAGATCGGTTCCTGCCGCATCGCGCGCCGACAGGAGCGGGACTTCGGTATCTTCTTCGACAACCGCCGCGTAGTGAAACTCGTGGCCGCGAAAACGGGACCCCGACGGTCCGAATGGTCCATCCTCGCAAAAGCTCACGCAGCGGTAGCCGAGATACGGGCGTGGTTGGGCAAAGCTCGCGACCAGCGGCAATAGACCGGCCATCTGATGCCGGACTCCTTCGCCGTCGATCAGAGCCCGGCCGAGAACCATATAGCCGCCGCACTCGCCGTAGATGGTCTTCCCATCAGCTGCGGCTTTGCGGAGGCCGGCTCCAAACTTTTCCGCGGACGCGAGCCGGTCCGCCCAAAGCTCCGGATAGCCGCCGGGGAGGTAGACCGCATCCGCAGCGCCATCGGGCGCCTCATCGGCAAGCGGCGAGAAGAACGTGAGCTCGGCGCCTTGACGGCGCCAACCCTGCAGCACAGCGGGGTAGGCGAAGCAGAACGCCTCGTCGCGCGCGACGGCAATCCGCCAACCCAAAACCGGCAGCGGCGCGGCTGCGCCCGTAGCGCGCAGGACCGACCTGCGCGCCAGGCCCAGAACCCGGTCCACATGGATGCCTGCACCGATCTGGCTGGCGCAGCGGTCGATGACGCTGTCTGCCATCTCGACTTCGCCGGCGGGCACGAGGCCGAGATGACGAGACCGAAGAGCAAATGCCGGATCGGAGGGCAGTGTACCGAGGCAAACAACAGACGGCGCATGTCGGGCCACCGCGCCGGCAAGGAGGGAGTGGTGGCGGTCGCTTGCCACTCGGTTGAAGATCACCCCAACGAGCGGCAGCCGGGCCTGGTGTGTCGCAAAGCCGCGCACCAACGCAGCGACCGAAGCCCCCTGCCCGCGCGTATCGACAATCAGTACGATCGGCCAGCCGGTGAGGCGTGCGAGTTCGGCGGTCGATCCGGCTTCGCCCTCGGCGCCCGTCCCGTCGAACAATCCCATGACGCCTTCGCAAAGGACGATATCGGTGCGGTCCTCGAGTTCGGCGACGAGCCCTGTGAGGGTCGCCGGCCGCATTCCCCAGACATCCAGGTTGAGCGAAGGCCGGCCCGTGGCGGCAGCATGAAAGGTCGGATCGATAAAATCCGGGCCGGCCTTTGCCGTGGCGACCCTGAACCCCCGCCGGCACAAGTGCCGGGTCAAGCCGGCGGTGATCAAAGTCTTGCCGGCTCCCGAGGCCGGCGCAGACAAAATCAATCCACCCCCGGTCACGGCAGACCACTGGTCCAATCGAGCGCGGCGTGGAGCCGCACGACCTCGCCAATGACGACTATCGCCGGAGCCTGAACAGGCGGCGCAGAGCACGCAACGCCTCCGAGGGTCGACACGGTCACTGACTGCTCGGGTGTTGTCGCTTTGCTGATGATCGCGATCGGCTCATCGGGCCCCCGGCCGCAGCTCAGCAGCCGCCCGGCGATCTGCCGCAAATGCCTCGACGCCATGTAGACGACGAGCACGGGGGCACCGCGGGCGATCGCAACCCAGTCGAGCCCCTCGGACATCTCGCCATCGCTATTGTGTCCGGTAAGGAATGTAACCGCGGAATTGGTCTCGCGATGGGTGAGGGGTATGCCGGCATAAGCGAGCCCGCCGATACCAGCGGTGATACCCGGGACTATCCGAAACGGGACGCCGGCAGCGGCGAGAGCCAAGGCCTCCTCGCCACCGCGCCCGAAGACACAGGGATCCCCACCCTTGAGGCGCAGAACCCGGTTGCCGTCGCGAGCCAACTTAATCAACCGTGCCGAGATGTCCGGTTGGCTCGGCGAAGGACGGCCGCCACGCTTGCCCTCGTAGTCGAGGGTCGCCTGAGGCTGGGCGAGGCGGAGAGTGCGCGGATCGACCAGCGCATCGTAGACGACGGCATCGGCGCGCGCGAGCGCATGGAGCGCCAATGCGGACAGCAGCCCCGGGTCGCCCGGGCCAGCCCCGACGAGCCAGACGCTGCCCTTTGCGAACTCCGGCAGACCGAGAAGCGCGCTGTCGATCAAAGCGATCTCTGAGGCGATGAGCCGAGCATTGAAGGCCAAAAGGTAGTCACGCCGGACGTTTTTGCTAAGATCAGCGCATGGCGCGGGAGGCGGGGACAGCGCTGCGGCGAGGGTGGACCACCGGCGCTTGCGCTGCTGCGGCGGCGCGGGCGGCGTTCACTGCTATGCTGACCGGACGCTTTCCCGATCCGGTGTCGATCCGGCTGGCGCGCGGCGGCACCGCGAGCTTTCCGTTGGCGTTCGCGGAGCGAGAAGAGGCCCGCGCCTGCGCCGGCATCATCAAAGACGCAGGTGACGATCCCGATGTCACGCACGGCGCGCTGATCATCGCTGAAGCCGCATGGGCGGCCCCAGGTTCGGGCATCGGCTTCGCGGCCGGTGAAGGCGTCGGCACAGTGACCCGCATCGGCCTTTCGCTGGCCGTCGGCGAGCCGGCGATCAATCCGGCGCCGCGTGCGATGATCCGTGATATGCTGATCGAGGTGGCGGCAAAGAACGGCGCGCCGCCTCCCGATGTCACGGTCACGATCTCGATCCCGGGCGGTAAACGCCTCGCCGAAAAGACGATGAATGCTCGACTGGGGATCATCGGAGGGCTCTCGATCCTCGGCACGACCGGCATCGTCATCCCCTACTCCTGCGCTTCCTGGATCCATTCGATCCATCGCGGGATCGATGTTGCGCGCGCCGCCGGGCTCGAGCGAATCGCCGCCGCCACCGGCGCTACGTCCGAGCGTGCCGTGCAACGCCTTTACGATCTCCCCGATCATGCCTTGATCGACATGGGTGACTTCGCCGGCGCCACCTTGAAATATTTGCGCCGCCATCCGGTCCCGCGCCTGACGATCGCCGGGGGTTTTGCCAAAGTTGCCAAGCTCGCCGCCGGACATCTCGATTTGCATTCGGCGCGCAGCCGCGTCGATACCCAGGCATTGGCCCGGATGCTGGCGGAACTCGGCGCCGACGCTGCAGTCGTCGATGCCGCGCGATCTGCCGCCGGCGCCGGCGAAATCCTCACCCGCGCCGGCGCCAAGCGGAAAGCACTTGCGCGCGTCGTGGCGGCGCGGGCACGCGAGGTGGCGCTGGCGACAATCAGCGGTGAGATCGCTGTCGAAGTGGCAATCGTCGATCGCCAGGCGGAAATCATGGTGCGGGTCGGCGAATGACCGCTGGCCGGCTTTTGATCCTCGGGGGTACGGCCGAGGCGGCAGCGCTCGCACGCGGTGCCCTGGCCCGGTTTGGCGATAAGCTTCAAGTCACGACGTCCCTTGCCGGCCGAACCGAGCGGCCGGCCCCGCTTCCGGGTCAAATCCGCACCGGCGGCTTCGGCGGCCCGGCGGGCTTGGCCGCCTACCTCACCGAATATGCCGTTGGCCGGGTGATCGATGCCACCCATCCGTTCGCCACGCGGATCTCGGCCGAGGCGCGGCTGGCCTGTGCGGCCGCAAACGTGCCGCGATTGATGCTGTTGCGGCCCCCTTGGCAGCGTCATACACTCGATCGCTGGATCGAGGTTGACGACATGCGTGCGGCGGCTGCCGTCGTCCCGCGTATCGGGCAACGCGCCTGGCTTACCGTTGGCGCCAGTGAGATTACGTGCTTCAGCGCGGCGGCCGGGGTCCGCTTTCTCGTTCGCCTCGTCGATCCGCCCCGTTGGCCGCTGCCGCTGCACTCTTACGAAGTCGTTGTCGGACGCGGGCCGTTCGCGCTGGTCGAAGAGCGCAACCTGATAGAGCGCCATGCGATCGATGTGCTAGTTTGCAAAGCGAGCGGGGGTGCCGCAACTGAAGCCAAGCTCATCGCTGCGCGCGAATTCGACATTCCGGTGATCATGGTGCGGCGACCGCCGATCCAGCCGGGCGAGGCGGTCGAGACGGTGGAAGCGGCGCTTGACTGGCTCGCCGGCTCGGCCTTCCTCGAATTAAAGATGGTGTAATGAACACGCGCTTGGTTTCGATAGTCGTCTTCGCCGCGATACCCACCGTTTCGGCCAGTCTGGTCTGTAACGCCCAAATCAACCCCTTCACCACCTACTATGACAACGTGGCCCGGGCGGCGCGGCAGGGCGATGCCGCCCAGGTCAGGTTGCTCGTCGCCAACGACAGCAATCCAAACCAAACCGACGAAGAGTCGCGCACCGCCATGCATTACGGCGCGATGAACGGCAATCTCACGATCATCGCGATTCTGGTCAAGGCGAAGGCCAAGCTCGACGCGAAGGACAAGCTCGGCAATACGCCGATGCATCTGGCGGCTGATCGCAACCAGGTGGACGCGGCGCAGCTCCTCCTCGATGTAGGAGCGCCGGTCGATGCGGAGAACAAGAACGGCATGACGCCGCTGATGATTGCCGCCAGCCGCGGCAATATCGAAATCGTCCAGGCGCTGCTCGCGAAGGGCGCCAGCGTCACCAAGACCGATTTTACCGGGCGCGACGCCGCCGGCTGGGCGGCCGAGAGCCACCGCCCAGCGGTGGTGCAGGCAATCAAGCGGGCACAAGCCGCGAAGCGATCGTGAGCCGATGCCTCTTGGCCTCGAGCACGTCGGCGCAGGTGTCGAACCCTCATCGTCTTTGTCGATCTCGTTCGACCGCTCGTGCAGATAGCCGTGCAACGCGATTTCGTGGCCGTGTTTGAACGACAGGTCGATCTGCGCCGGGTATTTTTCGATGGCATTGAGAAAATTTCCTCATCCTGAGGAGGCCGCCCACGGGTCGGCGCTGCGCGCGGCCCGGGGACAGCTCCACGGCCGTCTCGAAGGACGCGCAATGCTGATCCGGCCAATCGTCGATTTCCTGACAGCCTCTTTCGCGGGGTGACGATGATCGGTGGCGAAAGCAGAACTCACTTTCGCGTTAAGCTCTAAGTTTTTTCGAATACTGCGCAGGAAATCCGATACTCGGCGACGAGCCAATAGAGCCGCGCCATCGAGCGCTTCCATCTTTCGAATGACAGGAATGGCACGGGGAAGCGCCAGACATGCCGCAGCAGAATCCACGGCCGCTCCCGGATCGCATCGCGATAGGACACCCCGGCTCCGAGTATCGTGGCGTCGAGCATCCTCGCGCTCTCAAAGAGTTCGCTGAGCTCGGCGGGGCTCGGCCGATACAGCGTATCGATCGGATCGCGGTGGTAGGGGTAGCTGAACGGCACTGTCACGAAGACGAGCCCACCCCTCGGCAGGAGGTCGAGGCAGTGGCGTGCCAGCTGCTTTGGCTCGAGCACGTGCTCGAGCAGATTGCAGCAAAGCAGCGCGTTTGGCCGAAGCGCACTCAGCCGCTCGACATCTGAGGCATCAGTCAGATCCGCCCGGACATCGACGCCGGGTAGTTCGCGCATGTCGACATGCAGAGTCTCCACCCCGCGGCCGCGCAACGGACAAAACACCTCGGCGTCGATCCATGGCTGTATGGCCTTGCGCACCACCGCCGAACTGCTGCCGAGGTTGAGCAGCGGCGACAGCCGCTCGGGGGGAAACGCTTCGAGCGCGCGGCGGAGCCAGCAAGCCTCGGCTTCGAACATCGCGGTCTCGATCGCTCCCCGGAAAGCGCCACGATGCCCTAATCGGGCACCCCTCCGAAAGAGCCATCTGCGTCAGCTCACGAGAACCGACGTCCCAGGTAAACATCGAGGTAAGTGCATAATTGATCAGCGACCCGACCAGCGCTCCGCCTGTTCCAGCAAGCAGCCACATGCCAGTTAAGGTATAGAGATCGCGCGCAGCCAGAATATTTACCACAGCGCCAAGGCTGCATATTGCCACGAACGAGACAAGGCCCCGCAGTGCCTTCCACCCGACGAGCCGGTATTCTCGATAAGTCAGCCTGTTGTTGAGGAAGTAATTCCACACCATCGCCACCACCGCCGCCACCGATTGAGCGCCGACAAATCCGGCACCAACGAGAACCAGCAGAACTCGGAGTACCCCAAGATGGATGACCACGCCACTCGCGCCGACGAGGCAAAAAAGAACGAATTTCGACGAGATGTAATGACTGCTCGCCTTTTCGGCGAGCAGCGCCAAATGCTCGAGCACGGTAAACCATTCCAGCTTGCCGCCGCCCTAACCTCTTCCGCGAAACCGATAGGGCAGCCCCGTTACCGGTAACGGCCGCGGCGAGGGTGCCGGAAAGTCGATCAGGATCTTTGTTCCGACAACCGAGCAGCCCCGGCGTTCACAACTTCGCGCAGTACCATGAAAAAACCGCTGACAGGGCCAGCGACGTCCGATTTCAGAAGACCTGGCGCGAGCCACACTCTGGCACGGCACGGCTCGGCTGGCGCCGTCTGGCTGATGAACGCTCACTGGCTGCCGGTCGGCTTGAGACGGCAGATCGGCACTCTTCTTGGTAATCGAGAAGTGAACCGGGTTGCTGCGGCAATCCGGAATCCCCTACCGCGACAAAAGCGGTTTAGAAAAGAGTGATGTCAGGCTCGAAGCCCATCGCTGACGACGCGACGGCAGCGGTTCCGATTTGGCTGTGCGGTGCTCGATCGATCACCATCTCGTTACCGCCCCGACTCGACGCCTGCGCCTTTCCAAAGGCTACGCCGCTCAGAGCGTTCTTCGCCTGGAACGAGGCGCGGCATGTTCGGGATCGCCGCTATGTTATCGCTTGTGACATTCATCGGTTGCTTCGGAGATTCAAAGGGGAGATCGGGCTCTGTCTCGCCCATTTGGCGGGCCAACCAATCATTCGCTGGCGAGCTGGCGGGCGACTCGGCGTATCGACGAGCCAGCTCTTCGCCGCGCGCGAACTCATCGAAGCGTGCCACCTCGCTCCCGCCGTCGCTGCAGCACGGCGCCTCGTCGAAGCTCTGCTGTCCAGCATCGGGGCGAAAGACATCGCTCGGCATGCTGCGGTTTTTCGAGCCTTCGAAGATTTGGCGGGCGAGGTGGATCTCGACGCGCTCGCCCGGCTGCGCCCCGCTCCCAAGCCTGCTGCACGCTCGCCCCAGGAGATTCTGATCATCAAGCTCGGGGCTCTCGGTGATTTCATCCAGGCGCTTGGCCCGATGCCGGCAATCCGCCGGCATCACGCGGATGATCGGATCACGCTGCTGACGACACCTCGCTATGCCGAGCTGGCGGCCCAGACGCGGCTGTTTGACGACATCTTGATTGATGATCGTCCGAAGGCGCTCGATCTCGAGGGTTGGCTGGCGCTCCGCCGGAAGTTGCGGCGCGGACGGTTCGACCGGGTCTACGATTTGCAGACCTCCGACCGGTCCGGCATCTATGCGTGGCTGCTTTGGACGGGGCGAATGCCGGAATGGTCGGGGATCGCGTGGCGATGCACTCACCCCCACGCCAACCGCGAACGAGACCGGCAGCACACGATGGACCGGCAGGCCGAGCAATTGCTGATGGCCGGCATCTATCCAGTCTCCGGCGTGCCTTGGCTGCCGACGACCGGATCTTTGCCCGCGGCTGTCGGGGGCAGGCTCTTTGCCATGCTGATCCCCGGTTCATCGCCACGCCACCTGCCGAAACGCTGGTCAGCAGACCATTATGGCGAGCTGGCGGCGCGCCTGAGAGACATCGGTTATTTGCCTGTCCTGGTGGGCGTTCATGGCGAGAAAGATCTCGCCGGGACGATTTGCGAGATCTGCCCAGAGGCGGTCAATCTCATCGGGGAGACGGACGTGGCAGCGCTCGCCGCGCTCGCTCGAGCGGCAGCCCTGACGGTCGGCAACGATACCGGCGCGACGCATGTCGCCGCAGCCGGTGGCAACCCGGTAGTCGTCTTGTTCTCGCGGGCGTCCGATCCGCGGCTATGCGCGCCACGCGGCAAGCGCGTCCGAGTGTTGGTGCAACCCGATCTGGCCGATCTGCCGGTCGAGGGTGTTTTCGCCGCTTGCATGGCGATGGTCACGGCTGCTGCCGGTTGACCCCGTGGACGGCAGCGTGAGTTCGTACTTTCCGCACCTATCCGACTTGCTCGCGCTTTTGGTGACCTGGGCGATCGGTGCGGTGCTTTTTCTCGCCGGGTCCGGGTTGACCGGCAACCGCATCGCTCCGGAAGTCCAAATAGCTGCCGGCTGGGGGGCATTATGTCTCTTGCTGACCGGCTGGGGGGTTTTCCTCCCCTTGAGCTTGCGGATCCCGGCGATTGGATTTGCCTTCGCGACTCTTGGCGTATTTTTGCTCCCCGGGCTGCGGCCGAGCGCTGGGGCCTGGGAAACGCTGGGCCGCATGCTCGTCGTCTCGCTGCCGCTGTGGGTGGTCATGGCGCCGGTCAGGCCGTCGCAGCCGGACACCTTCCTCAACCTGCTGCCCAATGCCTTCTACTTGATCGATTATGGCCGCCTCCCCACGGCACTCATGCCGCCGAGCTCATCGCTACTGCCGGCCGCCCCTTACAACACGCAGTTTTTGAGCTTCCTTGGTTCGTTGATCGAACCGGACTACCCAGCCTCGGGCATGTCGCTCATCAATGTGCTGCTTCAGCTGGTCGCCGCGCTTGCGATCGCGCGCGCGCTCGGCCGTCAGCCGCTGTCGCCGGCAACAGCGCCGCCGGCCTGGGGACTATTAGCGGTTTGCCTCCTGCTGACGACTCTGCTCAACCCCGGCTTTGTGCCCCGCATTCACTTTGCGGCCTATGGCGAGGCGTCAATGGCCGCAATGGCGGCTCTCGCGGCTTGGCGTTTTATTGTCGCGCAAGGCGAGCTGGCGGCCCGCGACCGGCCGGCGCAGCTCTGGCCGCTAGCCCTGGTGCTGGCGGCTATCGTCAATATCAAGCAAACCGGGTTCGGGCTCGTCGCGGCGCTCGCCGGCGCCGCGCTGATCAGTGCGTGGGCCGAACGCAGCGTGCCGCGGCTGGCGGCGCCGCGGGTTATTGCATTGGCACTGCTGCCAGCCATCTGCCTCTATGCGATCTGGCGCCATCATGTGGCTCGCGCCGGTATGCCGGAATTGACTCCGCTGCGTTTTGCTGAGTGGCACTGGACCAGTCTTTGGGCGACCGGTGCGAGCGCAGCCCATGTCATCTACGGCAAGCCGACCTATTTTGCCTGCGTCGCGATCGCGCTGCTGATGCTGCCGCTGTTGTTGTTGCGGCAGGGTTGGACACCGACGACGCGGCTCCTGATGTTCAACGCGGTACTATTCGCACTCTACAACATGTTTATTTTCCTGACCTACATAGCAGCTTTTCCAACCGAGATGAGCCTCGAGGCGCACTCCTATTTTCGCTACAATACCCATCTCTCGCTGGTGCTCGTTCTCGCTCTCGCGCTCGCCGCCCGCGACCTGGGTGTGGCAGCCTGGCTGCGGCGCGAGCGGTTCCGGCTGGCCAGTGCCGCCGTGTTGGTATTTGCCACCTTGGCGCCGATCGCTTTTGTAAAACGACTGCGGTTTGATCTCGATATGCCGCAGCCCCTGGTCTGGGATCTCGCTAAGAAGCTTTCTGGTTACTTAAAAGATGGTGATCGTCTGGCATTGCTGCTGCCGGGCGACAACGACAGCGTCGCCACGATGATGGCGGGCGTGCTCGCCGACACGCCGCCGCGCCGTCTGCGGCTTGATCTGCTGCGCCGTAATACGGCAGATTCGGCGACGCTCGACGACGTGGCTCGACTTGGCTATGCGCTAGCCCTGATATCCTGCACGCCTGAAGGATCGCAGGAACTGCCGTCCTCCGAGGCCGTCCTGCTTCGCTATGGTCCCAATGGATGGCATGTTCTGGCAGCCTGGCCCTATCCTGCCAATACGGCTAAGCAACGATGGCAACATATCCTGGCATGGGGCCCGCTCTGCCGTACACCGTAACAGTCAGCTGTTCGCGCAGCCCGCGTCGTGGAGGACGGCAAAGATTTGAAAACTCGGCCGTTCGAAGATCGGGCCGAGACATCGGATTGGCGGCACGTGAACCGGGCGTTTATCGACGAACACGACAAAATCGTAATGGGCGAGCGTCGGCAATATTCGCTGCCGTTCGCCGATGTCGCCGTCGACAAGCGCGGCCCACAGGCGTGTCGGAGGCGTCGCTTCCGCCAACTCCGCGTATGGCGGTCTCAGCTCCATCGGCTGCTGACGTGGATCGGCGAAGAGGGTCGGCACAAAGGCTTCACGCCGCGCAACCGCCAGGGCCGGGAGATGCGCTTCGGGGATCGCCGCCACGTGGGTAAGGCCGGACGGCATCGCGACCGCAAGCTTGGCGCCGCGAGGCAGCGCGTCGATGCCGGCGAGATCGGCGGAATAGACCGCATCGGCCTGACGCCAGACATGCTCGATGACCGCCAGACGAGTGACCAGGAGCAATGCCGCGACGACGGCGACGGTGACGGCTGCGCGGCGATTTGGGAAGCGAGGGGCACTCGCGCCGATCAGCAGCAGAAAAAGCGCTACCGGCAAGCGGTGATCGGTTCCCGAGCCGCCATAGATTTGGCTCGGCAGCAACAAATAGACCGCAAAGACGAGGCAGACGCTCCACGCCAGCCGAGGCGTCAGCCGCAGCGATCGCATCCAGCAGAGCCAACCGAGCAGACCCAACAACAGCGCGAAAGAGGCTATATCGAGGGCGCGATTATAATTGTCGAACACGCTGAACGGGAGATCGGCTTTGCGCCAGAGGGCGGCATAGCTGATCGTGCCGGCGGTGGTCGGGCGCCAATAGCCGAGGATCAGCGCCACGGGGACAACGAACTGCGATCCCGCAATCGCAATCCTGCGGCCGAGCGCTGGCCACTTGCGGGTGCGCAGCTCGCCGAAAGCGGGCAGTAGCTCGACGCCCAGAATCACCAATGCATAAAAGCCGACGGCGGCGATGTGACTGAAGTAGCAGGCGAGCCCTACGATCGAGGACGCGGTCATTCTCAGCCACCACCGTGCTCTTTCGAGAGCCAGCCACAATGCGGTTCCGGCCAGCGCAATACCGACCCCGAACAAGTAATTGACAAAGCCCCAAAGAAAGACCCGGTTGTAGAGCAGCAGGAAACACAGCAGCGGCCAAAGCCGCCAGGCGCCAGTCGCAACGCGGTTCAGCCAAACCGTGCCGCCGGCAATCACAGCGAAAATCATCGCCAGGAACAATCCTGAGGCAAACTCGAGCGGCAGCACCCTCGCAAGGGGCGGCACGATCAGGTCTTGCGCGAGATTGGGAAGAGCCGCCCAGTGCACCTCGTAAAAGGCATTACCGCCTTCTGCCAGCAGATGCATGCGCGCCAAATGATTGGGATAGTCGAACAGTGGCGGCAGTACCGTCGAGAACAACGGCACTGAGACGAACACCATCAGCAGCGCAACCGCGCTCCATATCCTCAGCGCCGTGCCGGCCATGGAAGCTTGGTGTCCTGGGTCCCCAGTCGAGCAATCCTGACAGAACGCATCCACGCCCGTCATTCCGGGGCGCCGCGCAGCGGCGAGCCCGGAACCCATTTTCCAGAGGCTGTGTTCGTAAGTTCCGGGCTGCCTCGCTTCACTCGGCCCCCGGAATGACGCTCAATGTGCAGCGCAGTGCAAGCGGGGTGAGGGGATAGATCCGGCCAGCGCAAAATTAGGTCAAAACCGCTCCACCCACGGCCGCAGCTCGACTTCCCAGGTCCAGGCCGAGCGTGGCTGCCGCAGCACATGCAGATAGGAGGCAGCGATCGCGTCGGGGTCGAGCGTGCTGTCGGGGCGGTCCGGCGGCTCGACGCGCCCGGGATTGCGGATCGCCCCGTCGATGACGAAGTGACCGACATGGATGCCCTGCGGCGCGAGCTCGCGCGCGATGCTCTGCGCGAGGCCGCGCAGCGCAAACTTGCCCATCGCAAATGACGACGACTGCGGATACCCTTTCACGCTCGCCGAAGCGCCGGTGAACAGGATCGCGCCGCGCCCTTTGGGCAGCATCCGGGCTGCCGCCTCGCGAGCGACGAGAAAGCCGCCGAACGCGCTGACCATGATCGCGCGCTCGACCTCGGCCGGGACCAGCTCGACCAGCGGGCCGCGAGCCCGCCCGCTGGCATTGTAGACGACAACATCGGGCGCGCCGAGCGCCCCCTCGACGTCAGAAAACAGCCGCGCCACCTGATCCGGCTCGACAGCATTGCAAGCGAAGGCCCGGGCGCCGGTCGCGGCGCACAATGAGGCGAGCTTCTCCGAGTTGCGTGCGGCGAGCGCCACTCGAAGCCCCTCGCGGGCGAACAAACGAGCCAGCGACGCGCTCAAGCCGCTGCCAGCGCCGACGATCAACGCAGTTTCATAGCTCAGGTTCGGCATGTTCGAGTCCCTCCTTTAGTTGTTCCTTGCGTTGCCGGAGGCCGGCGAAGGATGTAATGACCCCGTGCAAGGTGCGCAGCTCCTGCTCGGTGCATTGCGCGCGCTGAAACAGGCTGCGCAGATGGCGGATCATATGCGGGCGGCTTTCCGGATGGCGCAGGAAGCCGCTGCGGATCAGCGCTTCTTCCAAATGGGCGAAGAAATTGAGCAGTTCTTCCTTGACCGCCGGCCGGCCGCCGCCGCGGCGCAGAATTTCGCGCGAAGTCACCGTGCCCGCTGTGAACCACTCATAACCGACGATCAGCACCGCCTGCGCGAGGTTGAGCGACGAAAAGGCGGGGTTGAGCGGCACCGTCAGCACCGTGTCGGCGAGCGCCACATCGTCGTTGACGAGGCCCGTCCGCTCCGGTCCGAACAGGACGCCGCAGGGCTCGTCCGCCGCGAGCCAGGCTCGCATCTCCTCGGCCGCGCGACGAGGTGTCACTACACGCCGGACCATGCCGCGGTCGCGCACGGTTGTCGCATAGACGTGGATGAGGTCGGCGATTGCCGCGGGAATTGTGGGGCAAAGCCGTGCTTTCGCGAGCACCGCGTCGGCGCCGCTCGCCGCGCCGACCGCCTTGTCGGAGGGCCAGCCGTCACGCGGGCGCACGAGGCGCAGGTCGTCGAGGCCGCAATTCATCATCGCCCGCGCCGCGGTGCCGATATTCTCACCGAGCTGGGGCTCCACCAGGATGATCGCGGGACCCCCAGTCACCGCCTGGCGGCGATGATCGGTTCCCGCCATCTTTAGTCCTTTTGCCACCAGGTGGTCGTACCGTCCGGCCGGTCTTCGAGCAGGACGCCCTCGGCGCCGAGTTCGGCGCGAATGTGGTCGGCCTCGCGAAAGCGCCGCTGCCGCCGAAATGCCGCCCGCTCGGCAATGCGCTGCTCGATCCGGTCGGCGTCTGCCTTAGCGCTGCCTTGCAGCCAGTCGAGCGGCGACTGCCCGAGCAACCCCATCAGCTGACCGCCGGCTTCGAGCGCCCGCTGCAGAGCGGAGCGCTCGGCATCAGAACTGGTCCGGTTGATCGCGCCGGCGAGCTCATGGAGATGGGTCAAGGCGAGCGGCGTGTTGAGATCGTCCTCGAGCGCCTCGCGGACCGGCCGCAGCGCCTCGGCCGCCTCGCCGAACCGCTCGAAGACCGTGTCGCGCGGCAAGGTAAGAGCACGGTAAAAGCGGTCGAGGCTCTGCCGCGCCCGCCGCAACCTGTCGTTTGTCCAATCGAGCGGGTCGCGGTAATGCGCGGTCAGCAGCGCCAGGCGGATCGCCTCACCCGGCGCCTCGTCGAGCAGTTCACCGGTCGTGCGGATATTACCGAGCGATTTCGACATCTTGTCGCCGGCGTCGGTCAGGAACTCGTTATGCATCCAATATCGGACGAACTGACGGCCGGCATGGGCGCACTCGCTCTGCGCGATCTCGTTCTCGTGATGCGGGAAGATTAGGTCGAGACCGCCGGCGTGGATATCGAAGGTCTCCCCCAAATGGGCTTCGCTCATCGCCGAGCACTCGATGTGCCAGCCCGGCCGCCCACGCCCCCAGGGGCTATCCCAACCGGGCAGATCTGTATCCGAAGGCTTCCATAGCACGAAATCGGCGGGGTCGCGTTTGTAGGGTGCGACCTCTACACGTGCGCCGGCGATCATCTCATCGCGGCTGCGTCGCGACAGCATCCCGTAATGGCGGTCGGAGGCGACCGAGAACAACACATGACCCTCGGCGACATAGGCATGCCCGCTCGCGATCAACCGCTCGATCATCGCGATCATCTGCGGGATATGCTCGGTGGCGCGCGGTTCGATATCGGGCGGCAGGTTGCCGAGCGCCGCCATGTCCTCGTGAAAGGCGGCGGTCGTGCGCGCCGTCAACGCGGCGATCGGCTCACCGTTCTTGCGGGCAGCGGCATTGATCCTGTCGTCGATGTCGGTGAGGTTACGTGCATAGCGCACGTGATCACGGCCGTAAATATCCCGCAGCAGCCGATAAAGCACGTCGAACACGACAAAGCAGCGCGCATTGCCGATATGGGCGCGGTCGTAGACGGTCGGACCGCAGACATAGAGGCGCACCCGCATTGGATCGAGCGGTTCGAACACCTCCTTGCGCCGGGTCAGCGTGTTGTAGAGCGTCAGCGTCATCGCGCACGGGTTATCAGATTGCACCCTCCCGGTCCATCATTCGCGACCGCTGGCTACACCATTAATAGAGTTGAAACTCCCTTTTGCTTATCTGCACCGAATCTGCAGCAAATTCTCTTATCGGTTGCATCTCTAATCCACCCGACGACGTCCGGAACCAGCACGGCTATTGATGCGCCGATCCGGCTTGGGGGGGGGACAACACATGACGACGGTAACGCTCGAGAAACCGCAGTCCCGCCGCATCGACCGACTGAATATCCGCCGTCAGGGACTTAATTTATTTCTCGTAGGCTTTTTGGTCCTGTTTTTCGAGCTCGCCTGCATCCGCTGGTTTGCAGCCTATGTCGTCTTTCTTCAGTTTTTCACTAATGTAGTTCTTATCGCCTCGTTCCTCGGGATGTCGTGCGGCTGCTTGGCAGCGCGGCAGCCTCGCGACTGGCTCGGGTATTTTCCTTTCATCGCGTTAGGGACCATCTTAGCGGCTCTCGCTCTGTTTAAAGTCTATAATCATTGGAGCGGCTTATCCATCGACGTCGGTGGGCAAGCATCCCCGCAAGAGGTCTTCTTCGGCACGGAGTACCGGAATCCCGACGTCGCGCAATTCGCGGTGCCGATAGAGGCGGTTGCGGCGGTTTTCTTTGTCCTCGTGGCGCTGATGTTTGTTGGGCTTGGCCAAGTTCTGGGGCGCGCTTTCGATGCCTACCCAAATCGTGTCATGGGTTATACGCTCAACATCGCCGGAAGCCTCGCTGGGATTGTCGGATTTTCTGCGATCTCATTCATCCAGGCGCCGCCAGTCGCGTGGTTTTTAATCAGCTGTGCCGGGGCGGCGTACCTCCTGTACCAAACCGCCTCCCTGACTCGGTATAGAGCATTGGCGCTGGTTACGGCTGTGGTGAGCGTCAGCCTCCCCACTCATTGGTTCTCCACGGCATTTCATACGCGCTGGTCGCCTTATTACATGGTGGTCCACGATACTTCAAACGGCGGCATCGAAGTGAACTCCATCGGGCATCAGAAAATGGTGCCGTTTGCGTCCGCGGGCTCTTCGTACACCTTGATACATCTACTGCAGGAACACAGCGGAGGCGCTCCTTTTCACGACGTGCTCGTCATCGGTGCAGGCTCGGGAAATGATCTCGCCCACGCATTGCGATTTGGAACGAGCCAGATCGATGCCGTCGAGATCGATCCGGTCATACAGGACATCGGCCGGCGCTATCATTCTGACCATCCCTATCAAGACCCTCGCGTGGTTCGCCACTTAGACGATGGCCGGCATTTTCTGCGCACGACCGATCACAAGTATGATCTTGTAATCTATGCCCTTGTGGACTCCCTCGTTCTGCACAGTGGTTATGCGAATATCCGTCTCGAAAGCTATCTTTTCACTGAGCAGGCCTTGAACGACGTCAAGCGCGTGCTCAAGCCCAACGGCCTATTCGTTATGTATAACTTCTTCAGACAAGGGTGGATTGTCGAGCGGATCGCGGCGATGGCCGAGCGCACATTCGGCTGTCCCCCGCTTGTCCTCAGCCTGCCGTATAAGGAAATTCTCCGCGCATCGTCACCCGCGGGCTTTATGGCGATCATCGCCGGATGCCATTCTCGCGTCGCTGATGCCTTCGCCCAGCACAAGAGTTTCTGGCTGAATACCGTGCCGGTCCGGAACCTCGATGTCGACGGATTTGCTCTACAGCCGGAGACGATGACCCGGGATCAGCAACGCGAATTCGAGCGGATCTCGCCCACCACGCTGATCCACGATGGCGGAGATGTGCTATCCACCAGCGATAATTGGCCCTTTCTTTTATTTGCGCGGAAAGTTGATACCCGATTTGACAAAACGCTCGATGGTCATGCTTGGTCTCTTGGGAGTCGGAATGGTGTACCTGTTTCTACCCAGGGGACGGATCGCGATCAACGGGCGCATGTTTTTTCTTGGAGCGGCCTTCATGTTGTTAGAAACCAGGGCGGTGGTACAGATGGCGCTCTTGTTCGGCAGCACCTGGCTAGTGAATTCAGCGGTTTTCTTTACCGTCTTGGTCCTTATCCTTCTATCGAACCTTTACGTGCTTAAAACACAGAGGCTGCGCCTGTTTGGGCATTATGTCGGTTTGCTGATTTTGTTGATGGTCGGAGTGCTCGTTCCTCTCGATCTGTTTTTGAGCGGCGGCATACCATGGCGCTATGCTGCACCCTGTATACTCGCGCTCGGCCCCATGTTCTTTGCCGGCATCATCTTCGCCGCATCGTTCCGCGACGCGACGAACCCGGATCTGGCTTTTGGATCCAACATCGCTGGGTCGGTGCTGGGCGGCGTCGCCGAGTCGTTTTCGATGCTGCTGGGGTTCCAGCACTTACTGTTTTTGGCGATGCTCTTTTATCTGCTGTCAGCCTGGTCGCCGAACCTGCGGCGGGTGAGCGCGTGATCGTTGTCTCGCTGCGATCCGAGCCCGGCTCGTTCGCAAACAACGCGTTGTTGATCATTTTGCGGGTGCGCGCCTGCGCTTCGTGTGCTCAGGCCAGTAGTTCTGGGTGGCCGAGACCAAACTGGGCCGCCTCGGCGGGAGCTTCATCAAGCGGTCGCGGCCGGATGACGTGGCAATGGCTGGCCGTCCATTCCATTTGCCGGGAGCCCGAGGTGGCGCAGCACCGTCGGGGCGATGTCGATCAGCGACGTGCGGCGGTGATGGATGCCCGGGGCAAATCCGCCGCCGGAGATGAACAGGAACGGGCGCTGTTCGTTTCGGCCGAGCCCGCCATGCTGGCCAAAGCCCGTCGCGTCCTTCGGTTCGAGCGAGTCGCGCACGATGTGGCTGTGGCCCAGCACGCCGTGCGGATTGGCGCGCTCGTCGGGTTTGAGTGTCAGCGCGATCCGCAAGGCCGTGCTCGTCGGCAAGCCGGCGGCGGCGAGCTCGGAGCCGACAAAGGCGCGGCCGACCCACTCCTGGGTCTCCAGAAACCGCGCGACTTGCGCGACAAGTCCGCCCGACGGCTCGGCGAAATAGAGCAGTGCGGCGGTACCGTTCGGTGCGACGACGATGTCGGATGAAGTCAGCGAGCGCTTTAGGCCGGCATCAACCAGCAGGCCGTCGAGATCGATCGTGTCGTCGACCGTCTCCATGCCGTGGTCGGAGCCGACGATGAAGAGGATACGCTCGCCGGTCGGATCGAGCGCCCTCACGGTTTCGGCAACGCGGCGCGCATTGGCATCGGCGCAAGTGATCGCCTGCCGATGCGCCGGTGAGCCGAGCGGCGTGTGATGGCCGGTATAGTCGGGTTCGGAAAGCCACAGCGTCGCGACTCCCGGGGCGCGGCGCCCCAGCACCTCCTCGCAGAACCGCTCGGTCGCGGCGGCGTCGCCAGCGGCACCTTTTGCGATCGCGAGTCCCTCTTCGGCGGGCAGCGGACGCCGGCCGGGGCCGAAGCTGCCGGCCGGGTTGTAGACCCAGCCGAAGCCGTCGGGATCGAGGAAATAAGCAGCGCCCGGCGACACATTCGAGATCGCGATTGCGGTCTCGCCGGCACGGCCGGCGCGCTCGGCCAGGGTCGGCCGATGTAGCGTGCGTCCCGTCGCCCGGTGCAGGCGATCGCGGAAATCGGGTTTGCCGACCGAGAGACACACGAGCCCGTCGCCCTCGTCTAGCGCCATCGTGTTGCCGAGCAGGCCATGCCCCGCCGGCAGGCAACCGGTGGCGATCGACGCCGCACTTGTCCGCGTCGTCGACGGAAAGACACTCGTGTGGTTGGCGAACCGTGCCGAGCGTCGCGCCAAGTCACTGAGGAACGGCGCGTCAGCTTCGGTAATCAGATCCGCTCTCAGGCTGTCGCAGATGACGATGACGGCTCGGTTCATTGCTCAGCTCCTCGGTCGAGTGCGGGGTCACGGCTGAGAATGCGGCTGCGCAGCTCGGGTGACAGCATGACCTTTTGGCCGGTCGCATTTACCATCAGTATCAGCACGGCGCGGCCGAGTGCGCACAGCCCGTCGCGCCACGCGGCGTATTCCATCTCGAAACTGGTGCGCCCGAGCCGCACCGTACGAGCGTTGACGAGGATCTCGTCGGCGTAGGCGAGCGGCCGGTAATAACGGATGCCGGTCTCGGCGATGACCGGCCCCGGCGTCAACGGCGACAGCGGCGCAAGCCCGACCGCTTCCAGATAGCGGTTGCGCGCCTCCTCGAACCATTCGAAATAGGCGCGGTGATTGGCATGGCCGAACGGGTCGCACTCGCTCCATCGAACCCGATGCCGAATCGCGAACGACCATCCGGGCTCGACCCCGAAGCGCGCCATCTCTTCACAACTGACGATGTCCGATTGCATGCCCGCTAGCCTGCACGGGTTCCACGGGTGGCTACCCTGGTTGCTTTTATATCGCTCGCTCCGGGATTGTAGTGTTTTGAAATTGAACGGACGCGTCGCTCTAGCGAGGTTTACTTCGAGGTTGCTTCGTCGCTCCGCTCCTCGCAATGACACAGATTTTTTGGGTGTCATTGCGAGCGAAGCGAGGCAATCTCGTTGATAAAGCGCGGGCGCCCGCGCAGCGGCCTACGCCGGCGCAGGAATCGCGCGCTGGTTGTACATGATCTTGCGCATTTGCGCGCGCTCCTCGGCGGTCAAGGTGGCGGGATCGACGCGCAAATTGTTGCCGGTCTCCATGCCGCGCTTGATTGCCGGACGGCTGCCGATCTCCTCGTACCAGCGTTTGAAATGGCTGAATTCGTTTATATCCTGGCCTTGGGCCTCAAAGCTGACGGTCCACGGGTAAGAGATCATATCGGCGATCGTGTATTCGTCGCCGGCGAGATAGCGCCGGTCATAGAGGCGATTGTTCATGACACCGTAAAGCCGGTTGGCTTCGTCGGTGAAGCGGTGGATCGCATAGGTCAGATCGCCCGCCTCCGGCCCGGCTCGGCGGAAATGGCCGCACTCGCCCAGCTTCGGACCCTGATTGGCCATCTGCCACATGACCCACTGCGTGACCTCGTTCTTGCCGCGAACATCCTGTGGAAAGAAGCGCCCTTCCTTCTCGGCGAGATACATCATGATCGCGCCCGATTCGAAGATACCGATCGGCGAGCCGCCACCCTTCGGGTTGTGATCGACCAGCACCGGCATGCGGTGGTTGGGGTTGAGCTTCAAGAACTCGGGCTTGAACTGATCGCCGCGCCCGATATTGCACGGGACGAGGTTGTAATCGAGGCCCAGCTCCTCGAGCAGGATCGTGACCTTTTTGCCGTTGGGTGTTGGCCAAAAATGCAGATCGAGCATCGCCGCTATCCCTTCTTGTTGAAGCAATGAATAGACCCACGATAACCGCCCGGTGAACCACTGTCACCGAGCTACTCGCGACGGAAGGTCACGACCAGCACGTCGCGGTATGCGGGATGCCGCGGATCGAGCGGCACGACCGGGGTGACGCCGTGATAGACCCGGGCGTCGTCGACCAGCGCCGAGTCGAGGGGAGCGGTCAGGGTGAAGCTGCCGAGCGGGCGCTTGACGAGATCGTAGATCGTGGTTTCGCCGCTCGCGAAGTTCTCGCGCCGGACCATCAGCACCAATACCCAGTCGACCCCGTCACGGTGCATGCCCTCCGGGGTCGGCCGGCCCTCCTCCCCCGGGCGGGCCTCGATGCGAAACTGGTGGATTTCGACATGCCAGGCCTCGGGGCGCAGTCCGGCAGGCGTCATCCGGTCGAACAGGGTGTGGCTGGTCCGCAGAATTGCGTTGAGTGCCGGGTGTCGCGCAACCGCATCAGTCACCGGCTCGAACCAGCGCTCGATGCCGCCGTTGAGCGGATTGTAATCGCGGCTCTGATAGTGCGGCTGGTGCGGCTTACGCACGATCTCGTCCGGGCCGGCGCGAAAGACGCCAAACCGGCGGCGGCGGTAGCGCCCGCCATCGGCCATGTAAGTGTCGACGCCCAGATCGTCCCAGCTGGCGGCAAACGTCGTCCAATCGCGCAGCCCTGCTTCCTCGAGCACCACGGCCATTTCGGGCGCTCGGACAAAGGCGAAGCCGTCACGTCTGATCTTATCTGCGATTGGGGTAAGCAACCTGTTCATCGGCCTGTTCTCGATCTCAGTCCCATTCCGCGCGCCATGCAACGCCGCGCGATCGCTTATCCAGCCTCGGTCCAGCTCTCGCAGAGCCCGAGCACGCAGGTGCTGGAGCGTCGCCCTTCGCGGTCCCTGGGCCAGGGCCGGCCTTCGGCATCGGCTCCATTGCGCGTCAGCCGCGCGCCGAGGGCGGGGATAAGCACCGTGCACATCCCGTACGGGCGCCCCGGAATCGTATAGGGCTGGGTGTGGACCAGGAATGGCTCACCTAGCTCATACCAGGTGAGCGAGATCTCTTCCTCGCGGGCCTTCAATCGCTCCATCCAGTAATCACGGGTGTCGCCGGATTTGGAGAATTGCGCGTCGGCCACCGGGATCGTCAGCTCGCGAAGCTCGGGATTGATGGCGCCCAGCACCGTGGACTGCAGCCAACGCGTCATTGCAATGTTGTCCGAGTAGATTCGCCACCGACCTTCGGTGAGCTCGCTTTTCAGATATAGGACGCAGCCGGACCCGCCCGGGGACGAGAGCAGACGCCAGAAGGTCGCATTCGTCGTGAAGGCATCACTGTCGTTTTTGTTGAGCCGGATGACCGAATTTTCCCCGGTCAGGATGACGTGGTTCGCATCGACAGTGCTCATGATGGGGTCTCCAGGCTGGTTTACTCCGCTACAGCACGGCCTCGGCGACAACGCCCATAGCGTCTGCAGTGACGCCGGCTAGCAGCAGGGTGCCGACGTGACGTTGCTCCGCGGTTTCTTTCCAGGCTTGGAGGCGGTCTCTGATCCGCTCCCTGGGGCCGATCAGCGATGTCTCGTCTATCAGTGCATCGGGCACTGCCTTTTCAGCCTCCTTCCGCTGCCCCGAAAGGTACAGATCCTGAATCTTCACGGCTGCGGCCTCGTAGCCCAGGCGCTTCGCCAGATCATTATAGTAATTCTTGGAGCGTGCCCCCATGCCGCCGATGTAGAGCGCCAGCTGCGGCCGGATCGCATCGCGGCAGGCGTCGAGATCGTTGCCCATCGCGATGCGGACATAGGGCGCGATGTCGAAATCGGCGAGGGTCTTGTCGTTGCCGGCCTTGGCAATCCCTTCCAGTACCGGAGCAGTCACCGCCTCGGCCTTCTCCGGCGACATGAAGAACGGCAACACGCCGTCCGCCACCTCGCCGGCGGTGCGCAGCCCGGCGGGAGCGAACGATGCGGTGTAGATCTTCAAACCGGGATTGCCGTGAATGATGCTGCGCAGCGGCTTGCCGAGCCCGGTGGCGCCGGGGCCGGTGTAGGGAATCTGATAATGCTCGCCCCGGTACTCGAGCGGCGCTTTGCGTTCGAGGATCTGGCGGATGATCGCAATGTATTCGCGGGTGCGCAGGAGCGGCTTGCCGAACGGCACGCCGTGCCACCCCTCGATAACCTGCGGGCCCGACGGTCCGATGCCGCAAAGAAAGCGGTTGCCGGAGAGCGCCTGCAATGTCATCGCCGTCATCGCGGCGCAGGCCGGTGTGCGCGCCGGCATCTGCATGATGCTGGTGCCGGCCTTGATTTTCTTGGTTTGCGCCAATACCCAGGCGACCGGCGTCACCGCGTCGGTGCCGTAGGCCTCGCCGCACCATACGGCGTCGTAGCCGAGCCGTTCGGCCTCCCATACGAGGTCCATGTCGACCCCAGAGGTCGGCGAGAATTTCAGGGTCATGGCCAACTTCATGGTTGAACTCCCTCCGCCGCACGCGCGACCCGCCCGACCGCGCCCAGCCAGTCGTCGATTTCACGCTCGGCAGGCTCGACCAGGACGTGATCGACACCGGCCGCGGCATAGGCGGCGAGCCGTGCGCCGAGTGCCGCGTCGTCCTTGCCGTCCCAGCTGCTGCGCAATGAGATCGTGAATTCGGGGTCTGGCCGCTTTTCGCGCAATCGGCGGACGATTGGGACGGCCGCTTCGGGCGACAGACGCGAGCCATGCCAGCCGTCGAGCCGCAGGGCGCGGGCGAGTGCGGCCTCGGAGCTGCCGCCGATCCAGATCGGGATCGGTTTGACCGGTTGCGGCAGCATCCGCATCTCCTCGATCACCGCCGGAATGTGGCGCGCCGAAAAGCTGACCGGGTCTTCGCCCCACACCGCCAGCATCATCGCGATGCCCTCGTCCATGCGTCCGCCGCGCTCGCGGAACGGAACGCCGAGTGCGGCGAACTCGGCCGCCATCCAGCCGACCCCGGCGCCGAGGATCAGCCGCCCCTCGGAAAGGTTCTGCAATGTCGCCAGTTCCTTGGCGAGCGGCAGCGGGTGGCGCATCGGCAATACCAGCACGCTGGTCCCGAGCCCGATCCGCTTGGTATGGGCCGCCGCCCAAGTCAAAGTCAGCACCGGATCGTAGAATATCGCCGAGGGCGGGTAGGGTGCCCCCTTCGGGATGATGATGTGTTCGCTCGACCAGGCGTCGGCAAAGCCGAGCTCCTCGGCCTGGATCGCGGCGCGTCGGATCGCCTCCGGCGCAGCCTTTCGTCCGATATGCGGCAAGTGAATACCGATCCGCATCAGCTCCTCCCGGCGCCTCATTCCGACGGGAAGGTGACGCGCAGCGCCGGCGCGCGCAAGCGGGCCGTGCGGCCCGCTGCAAGGGGCCGCCGCCGAGGTCAGTTGGTCAGATAGGCTTTCGCCTCGGCCAGCTCTGGGCGCTCGGGTCCGGTGGGTTTGCTGAGCGCCACCAGTTTTTGATAGGCGTCGTGCGCGGCGGCGGCATCGCCCGACTGTTTGGCGGCGCGCGCCTCACCGAGGATGCTGCGAAAGCGGTTGGGGTCGGTGCGCAGCATCTCCTTGTACTCCGTCAACGCCGCGGCGGGCTGGTTGAGCTCAAGCAGAAGATCGCCCAGCAGCTCGCGCGCCGGCAGCACCGGCGAGGGGGTGGCGGGAGACTTGTCCATCGTTGCTTCGAGATCGGCCGCAACGCGGACTAGCTCGACCGCCTTCGCGGCGTCGCCCTGGGCATGGGCGAGGACGCCCGAAGCCCCGAGGCGCTGGACCTCGACCTGGTCGGCCCAATAGGTGTTCTTGGTTGCCGAGAGCTTGTCTTTGAGTGACTGCAGATTGGCGATCTCCTTCTGGGCACCGGCGATGTTGCCGGTTCGCGCGTCCCCGAGCGCGCGGCCAAACGAGATCATCGCCTCGGCCCACGGAAAGCGCTCGAGCGGAAACCCGATCGCCGGCGGCGACAAAGAAGCGGCGGCCGCCCAGTCGCGGCGCTCGAGCACATAGCGCGCGGGGATCGCAGCGACGGCATAAGCTGTGGGCAAATCGGGTTCGCCGATCTGGTGAAAGGTTGCCAGCTCATCGACGACAGTCTTGGCCGGGCCGTCCTGCGCGGTCTGCAGATAGGCGTATTCGAGATAATCCATCGAATGGACGCTGCCAACAAAGCTCTCAGGCCCGAGGGTCTTGCGGACATAGGCGAGTGCGGCGGCATTAGCGGCGCGGTTCGAGTCGATCGATTCCTGCCACATGCCGAGACGGGTGAAGATGTGCGAGGGCATGTGCAGGGCATGCGGCACGTCGGGCGCGATCTTCGCATAGCAGATTGCCGCGTCGAGCCCCGCCTGCGCAAATCGCGCCGAGTCGTCGCTGTGGATCAAATAATGCACGACACCGGGATGGTTCGGCTGTTCCTTCCAGACCTTGTTCAGGATGTCGGCGGCCTGCTTCTGATTGGCGTAGGTTTTGTCGGTCGGCGGCGCGGTGGTGTCGAGCGCCAGCGCGTAGAACACCGCGGCCTCGCGGTCCTCGGGATATTTCAGATAGGCCTGCTCCATTGCCTTCTCATAGGCGACGGCGCGGGTGCGATGGTCGAGCTTATCATTGTCGCGGTAGAAGGCCGCGATCGCCGCGATGTAGTCCTTCTCGCGCTCGGTTTTGGTCGGCGCCGCCATCGCCTTTTCGACGGCTTCCGAGCCCGCCTTTAGCGCCGCCGGGCTCGGCGGATACCACAGCGGGTACCAATTGCTCATCGCAATCCCCCAATAGCCGATCGCACAGTTGGGCTCGGCTTCGGTGACTGCGGTGAAGTCCTTTAGCGCCTCGGGATACCAGAACGAGTGCAGGGTCCACACCGCATGCTTGAACTCATGCTGCACCGCGGGGCTGCAGGAGTTCGCGAAATCGACTTCCTCGACGATCTTTGCCCCGGTGTCGGCTCGCGCCGTGGGCGGCGGCAATGCAAGCAGCGCGGCAATGGCGAAACCCAGAGAAATTCGACCGTGCTCCATGCGATACCCTCCCCGAAACAGCTATTAACCCAGCTAGACCGTAAAAAGCCGGAATTGGCCCATGTGTGAAGTAGCTCACACTTGGCCGAAAATTATCCGAACGGGTCGCCTTCCGCCAGCGCTCCCGAGATACCAGACTGTCCGGCCCAAGCGGCGCTTGCCGCGGGCGCATCGGCGGTTCATCCTCTCGCAAAACAACGGCAGGTGGCGCCATGACGGATCGTTTGCCGCAGGACGGACTAGTTGCGGTCGTTAAGCGCGACTGTCCGACCTGCGTGCTCGCTGCGCCGGTGCTGGGCGATCTGGCGCGCAACGGCGGGCTGACCGTTTACACGCAGGATGATCCGTCGTTTCCCGAGACCGTGCCGGGTCGCGTCGACGACACTGCACTCGATGTATCGCATCGGCTCAAGATCGAGATCGTGCCGACATTGATCCGGTTCGAAGCCGGACGCGAGGTCGGGCGCACCTATGGCTGGGACCGCGGCGAATGGCGGCGGCTGACCGGTGTCGAAGGGCTCGGCCCTGGTTTACCGGAGGCACGGCCCGGCTGCGGCGCCAAGAACCTCGAGCCGGGGATCATCGAGCGCCTCAAAATCCGCTTCAACGAGACGGGTCTCAAATCGCGCCGCATCGAAATCGGCAAGGACGAGGACGAGCAGGAGGCGATGTATGCGCGCGGCTGGTCGGACGGGCTGCCGCTGGTGCCGCCGACCGAAGAGCGGGTGCTGCGCATGCTCGACGGGACGGCGCGCGACCCGCAGGAGGTACTGGGCCTGGTGCCGCCGGCGCTGGCCGCCGCGACCGTCGAAAAGATCGCAGTCAATGCGGTGATGGCCGGCTGCAAGTCCGAATACCTGCCGGTCGTGCTGGCGGCGGTCGAAGCCGTGCTCGACGAGAGTTTTGCGATGCACGGCGTACTCGCGACGACCGGTTTTGTCGGGCCCGTACTCGTCGTCAACGGCCCGGTGCGGGGCCGCATCGGCATGAACGCCAAGGGTAATGCGTTGGGCCAGGGCAACCGTGCCAACGCCGCAATCGGCCGCGCCTTGCAGCTGGTAATTCGCAATGTCGGAGAAGGCCGGCCGCGCGAGGTCGATCGTGCGACATTGGGCAATCCCGGCAAATATACCTATTGTTTTGCAGAGGACGAGGAGGGGTCGAGCTGGGCGCCGCTGTCGGTCGAGCGCGGCCTGAAGCCGGGACAATCGGCGGTGACGGTGTTTGCCGGCTATGGCTTGCAGGGGGTCACCGACCAGAAGTCGCGCGACCCCGAGAGCCTCTCGCGAAGCTTCGCCGGCTCACTGCTGGGGCTCGGCAACGTCAAGCTCGCACCCGCCTGCGATGCAATGCTCGTGATCTCGCCCGAACATCACCGCACCTTCAGACAAGCTGGCTGGTCGAAAGCGCGGCTCTACGAGGAGCTCTACCGGCTGTGCGAGATCCCGGGCGCCGACCTCGTCACCGGCGCCAAAGCTATCGCCGAAGGCGGACCCGCATCGCTTGCGGGCAAACCCGTCAACAAATTCCGCCCTGGCGGGATTATGATCGTCCGCGCCGGCGGCGATGCCGGCATGTTTTCCGGCATCATCGGCGGCTGGTCCGCAGGCGGTCCCCGCAGCAGTCTTCCGGTAACCAAGGAGGTGAGAAATTGACTGTACTTCTCGACCCGACTTCCGAACGAAGTCCGACGATCCGGCCGCGGTTGCCGCGGCCGCAGAGCCTCGATGGCTTGACGATCGGCATTCTCGACATCGCCAAATCGCGCGGCGACGTCTTTCTGCATCGTCTCGGCGAGCGGCTCGGCGAGCGCGGCATTGCCGTCAAATACTACGCCAAGCCGACCAATACGCGGCCGGCGCCTTTGCCGTTGCGGCAGCAGATCGCGACCGAAGTCGATCTCGTCATCGAAGGATTGTCCGACTGAGGGTCCTGCATTTCGTGCTGTACGCATGACATGGCGGATCTCGAAGCACGCGGCATTCCAACGGTCGGCGTTGCCACCACCGAGTTTATCGAAGGAGCGGCGTCGCAGGCAAAATCGCTCGGTATCGATCCGGCACTGGTGTTCATTCCCCACCCGGTGCAGGACCGCACCGACGACGAGCTCAAAAAACTCGCTGACGACCACCTCGAACAGATCCTGGCGATGCTCGTGAAAGACTGACCGGCGCGCTCGGCTCACGCTTGGCGGCGGCGGGTTTTCTTTCTCGACGTTTCGGTTCAGATTCGGCCGAGAGTCGGGAGGACGCAGAAAGTGCAGACCATCGTGGAACCGACGGCGCTGCGCCGGCGCGAGGCGCGGGTGTTGCCCGCCGCGGCCGCTCTCACGGCACTCGGCGTCGTTTACGGTGATATCGGGACCAGCGCGCTCTACGGGTTCAAGCAGGCCGCCGACGCGGCCGGAACGATCTCGCCCGAAACCGCCATGGGGATCGTGTCAGTCATCGTCTGGGCGCTGGTTCTGATCGTCTCGTTCAAATATGCCATTCTGATCATGTGCGCCGATAACCGCGGCGAGGGCGGCATCGTCGCCCTGCTGGCGCTGCTCGATATCCGCCGCGCGCCGCCCGGCAGTTGGCGCGCCTCGCTGATGATCGTCGGTCTGATTGGCGCCGCCCTCCTTTACGGCGACGGGGTCATCACACCGGCCATCTCGGTGCTCAGCGCCGTCGAGGGTTTAAAGCTCGACGCGCCTCAGCTCGCGCCCGCGGTGGTCCCGATCAGCATTGCAATCTTGGTCGGCCTCTTCCTGGTGCAGCGCAAGGGCACGATGTTCATCGGCAATATCTTCGGCCCGGTGATGCTGTTCTGGTTCCTCGCGATCGGGGTTCTCGGGCTGCGAGGAATCATCGGCGCGCCGAGCATTCTGGGCGCACTCAGCCCGCATCATGCGCTGATATACCTGGCCCAGTCGCCGCCGGGCATCGGCTTTGCCGTGCTCGGCGCTGCTTTTCTGACTCTCACCGGCGCCGAAGCGATGTATGCCGATATGGGCCATTTCGGCCCGCTGCCGATCCGTCTCGGCTGGTTCGGTGTCGTCTTTCCCGCGCTGGTGCTAAACTATCTCGGCCAGGGAGCGCTGCTTCTGTCCGACCCTCGCGCCATCGAAAATCCGTTCTACCTCTTGGCGCCGGGATGGGCTCATTACCCGATGGTGGCATTTGCGACGATCGCGACCGTCATCGCCTCGCAATCGATCATCTCCGGCGCCTATTCCCTGACCCAGCAAGCGATCCAATTGGGTTTTCTGCCGCGGATGAGCGTCCTCCACACGGCGAGCCACGAAAAGGGGCAGATTTACATGCCGCTGGTCAACTGGCTGCTCGCCGCCGGCACGCTCGGCGCGGTCCTCATGTTCGGCTCTTCCGACGCGCTCGGCGGCGCCTATGGCATCGCCGTCTCGATGTTGATGGCGGTCACCACCGTTCTGGCCGCACTCGTCGCGCTGCAATGGGGGTACAATCCGTTACTCGTCGCGGCCGTGAACGGGTTTTTCCTGGTCGTCGAGCTGGTCTTTGTCGCCGCCAACGCAACAAAGCTGCTCGCGGGCGGCTGGTTTCCGCTGCTGATGGCCGGCGCCGTCGCCTTCCTGATGCTGACCTGGCGAACTGGGTATCGGCTGCTCGAGTTGCAGCGCTCGCGTATGCGCCAGCGCGAGGACGAGTTCACGGCTTGGGTTCTGGAGAACCGCCCGATCCGCCTGCCGGGGGCGGCCGCGATCTTCACCGCAGCAAGCTCGGGCATCCCGCTCGCGCTGACCCACCACCTCAGGCACAACCGCGTATTGCACGAGCGCATGCTGCTCGTCTCAACAATAACGACGGATGCGCCGCGGGTGGATCCCGAAGAGCGGGTGAAGCTGATCCCGGTCGGTGCCGGCATCACTCGCGTGATCCTTTACTTTGGGTTTATGGAGCATCCCCATATCATGGAGGGACTGCTACTCGCCTGTCGCGACCCCGCTCTGCGCGACATCGACCCGGAGAAGATCACCTTTTATTCGCGCCGGGTCATGGTGATCCCTAGCGGCAAAGTGCCCGGCATGGCCGTATGGCGTGAGCGGATCTTTGCGGCAATGCACCTCAATGCCAACCTGCCGGCCGCCTATTTCGGTGTGCCAACCTCGCAGGTTGTCGAGGTGGGGTTGGAGGTCGAGATCTAGGGATGGGCTGTTTTCGTCGGATTTTCCGGGCGATTTTGAGATAGGATGCGCCTCGTCGGCGCCAGGTAATTTATTGTCTGTCGGCAAATCTTTGGTGCAATGGTTACGCGTGCGAGCTTGTTGCCCCACCGCCGCCCGGAATCTCCGAGTAGGAAAAATTTCACGTCAAATTTCATCACGTTCTTCATAAATATGAGACAAATGTACAAGACCTACTGTCAAAAATTCGGCTGCCGGGCCGTCATGGATTAGTCCAATCTTGTTTGCTGAAGGTGCGGTACTTCGTTGCGGCCGATTCACGCCGCGGTTGTCCGCGGCGCCGCGGCGCGGAATGTGCGAACCGCGATAATCGCGACCATCCCGATCGCCACCAGCGGGGCTATCGGAATGCGCGAAAGCTCGGCGAGACCGCGGGGGTCGACGCACAGCACGAGCAAGGCCGCGAGCGCAGCCTTTTCCCAGGGCGGCGGCGCCTCATAGTCATCGCTCAGCCAAGCCGCCGCAACTGCACCCAACATCAGATCATAAATGAGCACGACGGGAATGGCGACGAGGGTTGCTGCGGTAAGCGCCGCTGCCCTGATCGGCAGCACAAAGCTGCGCCGCCACACGACCGCGACGAAGATTGCGGCCGCGAGCGTCGCTGCCGCCTGAGCCGCGTAAGCCGCTCCCGCGGTTCCGCCGGCCAACAAAACCGCCCCGAAGGGGCTTACAAACCCGCCAAAAATGATGCGGCCAGATTCATAGGTCGTACGCGCTCCGAAAGCGGCGTGGAGAAAACCGGCCCAAGCCTCCCAGCCGAACAGGGCCAGCGACAAGGCGCAGAGCGCAGCGGCCGTCAGCAGCGCGGCGGCAAAGGCGCGCCAATGCCGCCCGGCCAGCAGCGCGACCGGAACCAGAAGGCCGAAATGCGGCTTATAGCAGAGCGCTCCGAAGCAAATGCCGGCCAAGATCGGCCGGCGGTCGATCCACAGCGTGCCTGCTGCGAACAGCGCTGCCGTCAGAAACGAATTCTGGCCCAAACCGAGCGTCCAATAGAGCGCCGGGAACGCCAAAACCGGGATCAGCGCCGACCAACCGCGCCGGTCCAAGATCTCGCGCATCACGACCAGGAAAAGCGCCAGCGTCACCCCCTCGAAGGCGAGGAACGCCGCCAGATATGGCAGTCGCGCGAGGGCAGCGCACACCAGCAGGAACACCGGCGGGTAATAGAAGAACCGATATTCGACGCCGATGGCGGTCGCGCGTTCCTCCGCGGCATGATGCGCGCTCTGGTCATAGACGAGTTCCGGCGTTCCTGCGTTGGCCAACGCGCCGGCCGCATAGAAGCTGACGAAATCGGTGCTGGTCGGCCGAGAGAGCGGCACGATCAGACCGTGGGTTCCCGCCACCAGAAAGAGTAACCCGACTGTCTCGGCGACAATCAAGATCCGGCAATACGCGAGTACACGATCGCAATCGAGAGCAGCCCCCAGGCAGTCGAGGGCAGCCCCCAGATGGTGAAACAGCCGTGTCGCCGCAGATGCCACGGTCCCCTCCGCTCAGACCGCGCCGGAGCGGTGCCATGTGCGATAAGGGATACCGGTTAGGGAAAGATTAAATCTTGTCGCCGGATAATCCCGATTTAATGATTTGGTACCTTTTGCAGAGGCAGTATCGACCGAGGCGTGTGTTGATGGAGACTGCAATGCCAAGGCCGCTGCTGTCGTTCGCCCGGATCACGGACAAGGCTGGCGCGGCCAAGACCGTTTGGCGGCTGATCGAGGACGATTGCGGGGTCACCGCAATCGAATACGCGCTAATCGTGGGACTGATCGTGATGGCTTTCGTTGCTCTGATTACGCAGATCGGCGACTTCATCAGCGTGCCTTTAGATACTGTCGCGAGCTACCTTTAGGCGCGGCGGGCGGGCTGCCGATCGGCATAAAACTTTTGACGCCAGCCGGATGACTGGTCCAATCTGGCGCGGTCGCCCGCACTCGTGGGATCAACAAAAAAGCACCCGGCAGACTCCCGATGGACCTTCCCGCCAGTGTTGCCGCCCTCGGAGAACAACTCCGCGGAGCGGATGAAATCGTCCCCGATCCGGCTTTGCTTTGCGAGGCGGAGGTGTTCGCGGCCGAGCGGGATCGGATATTTGCCCGGTCATTGCTGGCTGTCGATCATGCAACGCGCTTGTCCGAGGATGGCCGCTATTTCCGGTGTGACGCCGCGCCCCGCTCGATGATCCTGGCCCGTGACAAGGGAGGCCGGCTTCATGCGCTGCGCAATCTCTGCCTCCATGCCGGCTACCCGATCTGCGATGCTGAGGAAGGCTCGGGCGAGCGCCTGATCTGCCCCTATCACGGCTGGGAATACACGTTCGACGGCAGGCTCGTCGAACCCGACCTCTCTGCGCGGATCGACCCGTCGCGGTTGCAGGTGATGCGCTATCCGGTTTGGGTTCAAAATGGCCTGATTCTTGTCGATCCTTCCGGCAAGACCGATGCTGTCGATGGACCAAACGGCTCGGCTCCGACTTGGCTCGCGACCGCGAGCGTCTTGCGGCGGGAGCGGTACGACACGAACTGGAACTGGAAATTCCTCCGCCACTTCCTGCGGTCGTCGCCGCAGCTGCTTTTCGACGAGCCGCCCGAGAGTGACGTCGAGTTCGGACCGCTCAGCTTCATGATCTCGCGGCGCCGCCGCGCGGTGCTCATGCGGATTATCCCGCGCTTCGCCGAGCAAACCGACTTCCAGGTGATCGAGATGGCCGCGGAAAACGGGCTCAGAGATCCCGACCCTGGGTCGGGCTCAGACGTCGTCGCCGATGCGCTGCGCGATGCCGACACTTCGCCTTCCTGGTTCGACCGCCGGTTCGCCGATTGGTACTGGTCGCTGATGTCTGCCGCTTAGTGAGGGGACAGCCGGGCGGGGTGCGGATGCGGCACCCAGGGGCGGTCGCCGCGGCTTTCATTGGCGCTCTCGACGCTGACACCATCCTGGTCGAGCCAGAGCGCGACCGCGCCGCGCCGCCACACATCGATCCGGTCGATGACCGGCATCATCGACCGGCAGCGGAAGCCGGCCGGCACTTGGCTGACAATCGCATCAAGGCCGCTGCATTTGACCGGTAGCCCGGCGGCGCCGGTGACGATCGCAACCGTGCGGCCGCGTGCCGTGTATCGGCAAGCTTCGCCGGCGCAATCGAGCCCGCTTTCGGACGCGCCGCCTGCGGCGGGCCAGGCGTCCAGTCCGCCGCCCATTTCCGCGGCGAAGAACGAGCGCTCCAGCCTTTTCTCCCTTCTCCGCGGCGACGAAATAGTGCCGGTCGGGCGCCCGCGCCGCAAGAAAGCGCCCGCCATCTGCAATCAGCAAGTCTGGCGGCCTCGTCAGCATCATCGTCGTGAGCCCCGCGACTATCGCGACCACACCCCAGCGGTGCCAGGGACCGCGCCACAAGCACAGCCACAGCCCGCCGAACGAGATCAGCAGCAAGCCTTCCGCCGGCAATCGCGGCATTGCCCAGACATTGCCCGGCAGGGCAGAGACGTGCTGCGCGACCCCAGATCGTAAGATCGATCCCCCAGCCCATCGGCAGCAACGCCAAGCGTTCCAGACCTAATGGCATCGACAGACAGGCGACCACCCCCCACGGCAGCGTCCACATCGCGCTCAACGGCACCGCAATCACATTGGCGAGCGGCGAGTACAGCGCGATGTGGTGAAAATGATAGATCGCGAACGGATAGGTGCCCAATGTCACGACTGCCGTCGTCACGACGACACCCCCGCAATATCCCAGCACCTGTCCCAAGAGCGAGCGGCCGTGCAGCAGGCGGCCGAGGCGTGCGCCATAGGCCTCGTAAACCGCAATCAGCGCGACGACGGCGCCGAACGACATTTGAAAGCTGACACCGACGAGAACCGACGGGTCCATGCCGAGAACGATTGCGGCCGCGATCGCGCAGATCCGCATCGAGATCCGCAACCGGTCGATGATGATTGCAAAAAAGACGAGGCCGTTCATGACAAAGGCCCGCTCGGTTGGGATCGCAGCGCCCGATATCAGGAGATAACAGGCGAGCACGAAGAGAGTGGCGCCGGCGGCGATCTTCTTGATCGGATATTGCAGCGCGACCCGCGGAACCAGCGCCAATCCGCCACGCACCGTGAAGAACACGAAAGCACCGACGAGCCCCAGATGCAGCCCGGCGATCGCCAGCAGGTGCGACAGCCCGGAATCGCGGAACGCCTGTTTGACCTCTTCGCTGATCGCGCCGCGCTTGCCGGTGATCAGCGCCGAGGCGACACCGCCGGTCGAGCCCGGAAGGACCGAGGCGATGCGTCGCGTCATCTCCGTGCGCAGGTGGCGCAGATCTTCGCGCCAGCCGCCCTCAGGTTCGGTTCCGGCGATCCGATGGGCGGCGCCAAAGGTGTAGCCGACGCCGCCGATCCCCGCGAAATAGAGCTCGCGCTGATAATCGCGCCCGCCCGGCAGGATCTGGGCCGGCACCGGATAGAGCATCGCCTTGAGGCTGACGCGGTCGCCGGGATTGAGTTCGTCGCTCTTCTGCGGAATGTGCAGCCGCAGCCGGCGCGGCAGGTCGCCTGCATCGAGCCCGGGCAGCGGATCCGGCGCGATCACGATACGCCAGCCCTTTTCGGCGAGGTCGATGTCGACGACCCGGCCGGTGACCACAACCGGACCGAGATGACGCTGCAGCATCGGCGCGCCGCGCTCCCACGCGGTCTCGCGCATCAGCGCAAAACCGGCGGCGAGCGCCGTCAACGCCAGCGCCGCTTCGGAGCACGCGGGGTGCCGTCGCAGCGCGAGCGCCGCGCCGATCCCGGCAATCGCCGCGGCAATACCGGGCCACAAAGGGGGTTCGGCCTTGAGGACGAAATAGAATCCGATTCCGCTGCCGAAAAATACCGGCAGCCACAACAGACGGCGCTCGCCCTCGGCGGCGAGACGATCGGCGAGCGCGCCGAAAAGCCGCTCACGCCACCCCGCTACCGAGCCGACCCCTCCGCCCGCGATCGCCGCATCCGCCATTAATGCTCCGCCGTCCGCTCGCGCAATACGAGCTTAGTGGAGATAAAGGTTAATTTATAGTAGTATTACCGAGAAACTGTTTGATCAGCGAAACCCGGCCTTCTTCAGACCTTCGAGGATATGATCGCGCGCCTCTTGTGTGCCGAATTGTCCCGCGAAGATCTGGGCGTTGAAGAACGGGGAACGGTGCATGACGACGACGCGCTCGCCCTCTGCGTCCTGGTTTTTTCCCAGCTCGGCATAGGCGGCCGCAAGAAACGGATGGGCGAGCGTCTGAATGTTGCGTCCTGGGCTCAAGGCGACGGCGCGGTCACAAGCCTCGACTGCGTCGTTGTAGCGTCCGAGGAAATAGTAGGCAGTACATAAGTTTTGCAATGTAAGTGAATTGGCGCGGTCAAAGCGGAGCGCGCCTTCTAACCATGGTACGGCCTCCGCGGCTCTACCGGCCCACACCAAAATAATGCCGCGCTGGCCGTAGCTCTCGGTGTCGCTGGGGTTGATCTCGAGCGCGCGGTCGATCTCCCCCAGCGCGAGATCGTATCGTCTTTTGTACATGTTGACGAACGCGAGCACGCGGTAAGCGCCGGTCGTCATAGGATCGAGCGCCAACGCTTTCTGCGCAAGTGTTTCGGACTGATCGAGCTCATCTTGGCGAAATTCGGCCCACCCCGAGACGACCGCCTCGAAATGCGAGCCGCCGAGCGCCGCATAGGCGACGGCGTAGTTCGGGTCGAGGTCGATGGCGCGCTGGAATAGGTCGGCGGCTTCGTCATTTTTGTCACGGGTCGCATGCGATAGAAATTCCCGACCGCGCAGCACGTATTCGTAGGCCGCGAGATTTTCGGTTGGTTTCGTAAGAACGCGCTCCCGTTCGAAGCGGGTGAGCTTCACCGCGGCCGCGCTAACGACGCGCCGGGCAATATCTTCTTGCACCCCAAAAATGTCCTTGACCTCGGCGTCGTACGCCTGCGACCACACGCTCTGCCCAGTCGCGGCCTCGGTCAACTCGGCACTCACGCGAACGCGATCACCGGCACGCCGAACACTGCCCTCGAGGAGATAACGCGCATCCAGGAGCCGCCCGATCTCGGCCGGCGAGGCATTCGAGTTTTTGAACGGGAAGCTGGCCGATTTGGCGATGACGAGCAGGTTCGAGAAACGGCCGAGCGCAGTAATGACGTCCTCGGTGATGCCGTCACTGAAGAATTCTTGGCCGGTATCGCTAGACAGGTTTTTGAAGGGCAGCACCGCTAACGAAGGACGACCCGCGAGACGAGTTGGCGTGGCGAGGGTAGCGACCTCGACAGGTTTGGGCGGAGCGCCGAACTGCAACAGCTGTCGGCCTGCACCCATGTGAAGCACCCAGGCCACGAGGGTGACCACTACCAGCCCAAGGATCGCTGCGGCAGCAACGAGAAGTCGGCGCCCTTTTGGTGGACGAGGCATTGCGGCCGGCAGCCCCACAGCATAGGCGCGCACCGGCTCGGCAATATTCTTGACGCGATGGCTGCCGAGCGGGCGGTAAGCGAGATCGAGCTTATTCCTGACCTGGTCGTAAACGGTTTGCGAGATGCAGACCGTGCCAGGCTGGGCCAGTGACTCGAGCCGGGCGGCGATATTCACACCATCACCGAAGATATCGTCCCCGTCGACGATCACATCGCCGAGGTTGACGCCGATCCGAAGCTCGAGACGGCGCTCCGGCGGCAGCGGGTCATTGATCGCGCGAGGCCCGCTGCATTTCGACGGCGCAGTTCAACGCATCGACGATGCTCGAAAAATCCGCCAGCAGGCTGTCACCGGCCGTGCCGACGATCCGTCCGCCGTGTGCGGCGATCAACGGGTCGAAGGCGCCGCGGAGCTCGCCGAGGGCTCGATGCGTACCGGCCTCATCCTTGCCCATCAGACGGCTGAAACCGGCCACATCCGCGTGCAGGATGGCCGCGAGCTTTCGCTTCCGAGAAGGAGTCTCCTCCGGGGCACCGGGCGAGTTATCTAGCAGGGCGCCCATCGCGGATGCGTTTGACCTCGCTGCGCACGGCGCGCACTATAGCTCAACTTCAAAATTCTTTGAGGACCGTCATTCGCGGGGAGAAGACCATGCAGGGGGTACGCCCGTCATCTGTGAGAGTGTCGGCGGCTTTGGCCGGATTGTCACTCGCAACAATCCTCTCAACAGGTGCCCGTAGCGAAGAACCTAAGCTGTCGATCAGCGGTTATGATCCGGTCGCTTATTTCACCGACGGCAGACCGGTTCAGGGAAAGGCCGAAATCGAATATCTGTGGCACAAATTGAGCTGGCGTTTTGCGAGCGAAGCGCACCGCGAGATGTTCACCAAGGATCCGGACCATTACGCCCCGCAATACGACGGATATTGCGCGGTGGGCGTCGCCTGGAACGAACCGCACAAGGACACCATCGACCCCAACGCCTGGGCCATCGTCGACGGTAAGCTTTATCTGACGCACACCACTCGTGGTTTGGCCGCGTGGCAGCAGAACGCCGAGGAAAACATCAAGCGAGCCGACGTGAACTGGTCAACTGTTGAGCATCAAGCCGAACCGGTGATCGTCGGACCGCCATGTCACGATCGTCCGCCTTCGGTTGTGATTTCGTTCAAGGAGGGCGGCCAGCAGCTTCTCGTCGGTGGCCAAACCGCGGTCGACAAGGACGGGAACGTCGTGGGCAAAGGCGATATGCGGGCGCAACTGGAGCAGGTTGGCAAGAATATCGAGGCTTGCCTCAAAGCCGCTGGGGCGAAAGTCTCCGACATCACCCAAACGCAGGCTTACGTCACCGACGCCGAGGCTTTCTCGAAGAGTTCAGACGTGCTGGCCCGCTATCTCGGGCCCGCATCGACACCCAGCAACGTCGCCCAGGTATCTCTATCGGCCGGCCCTGACTTCCTGGTCGAGATCGAGGTGGTCGCAAACCTCGACCCGGCAGCAGCCATGAGCGCGAACCGCCGGCCCTAGATCTCTCGCTCCTGTTTCAGCATGCGGATGGCTTTGCGGAGGGCGGTCATCGTGTCCTCGAGTTCGGCTTCGCCATGCGTGGCCGAGGTTATGCCGCCGGGGCTGCCGCTGAAATCGACGCCATGGGTCATCATCGCCAGCCGGAATTTGTGCACGAGCCCGGCTTGGCGTTTGTCGAAAAAGGCCTCTGCCGGAACTGCCTTCGGATCGAAGCGGGTCGGAGTGATCGCCGTGCGACCGGGATTGGTGAAGAAGTGGAAGTTCGAAAATGCGCCGTAGACCGCCCACGGCACCCGCTCCTCCTCGAACACCTCGTTGATCCGCCGCCGCAGTGTCTCGGCATAGCGATTGGCTCGGGCGCAGGCATCGGTCGTGCCGACGATTTCGAGCGCCGCAACCCCGGCGGCGGCCGAGAGCGGGTTGGCGTTGAAGGTGCCTTGATGTGAGATCTTCTCGCGATCGGCGGCCTTCGTGACCTGAAAGTCGAGGAGGTCGAGGATGTCCTTGCGGCCGGTGATCGCGCCGCCCGGCAACCCGCCGGCGAGGATCTTCGCCAATGTCGTCAGATCGGGGCGAATGCCGTACTCGACTTGTGCGCCGCCCGGCGATACGCGGAAACCGGTCACGACCTCGTCGAAGATCAACAGCACGCCGTGCTGCCGGGTCAGTTCGCGCAGCTCGACGAGAAACGCCGGGTCGATCGGCAATTGCGCGCCATGGGCGCCGGTCGGCTCGAGGATCGCGGCGGCGATGTCGTCGTCATCGTCGAGCAGGCGGGCCAGCCCCACGGCATCGTTCTGTTCGGCCAAGACGAGGCCGGTCGTGACCCCCGGCAGGACGCCGGGTGTCGGGCTGCCGTCGAAATGGCTCGCATAGCCCGAGGTCATGTGGTCGTGCCAGCCGTGAAAATGATGCTTGAAGCGGATGATCTTGGACTTGCCGGTGAAGGCGCGGGCAAGCCGCAGCGCCATCATCGTCGCTTCGGTGCCCGACGAGGTAAAACGCACTCGCTCCGCCGACGGGATGAGCTTCATCACCCACTCGGCCCAGGCGATTTCGAGCTCGTGCGAGGCGCCGAAATGGGTACCGCGCTCGACCTGCTGCTCCACCGCCGCCACGACCTTCGGGTGGCAATGGCCGAGCAGCAGCGCACCATGGCCGCCGAAATAGTCGACATAGCAATTGCCGTCGACGTCCCACTTCCGCGGCCCCTTGGCTCTGGTGATGTAAAGCCCGTAGGGCTCGAGATAGCGGGAATCGTGGGTGACGCCGCTCGGAAACAGACGGGCGGCTTTCTCGGCGGCTGCCGCTGAGCCCGGGGTTGCCGCGCGATACGCGGCGATGATCGGCGAATTCGTCGTCAGGCTGTCGGGCATGCCGCTCACTCCTCGATCGCAAAGGCAGTGAGAATGTTTAGGCCCTTCGAGGGCCAAGCGCCAACGAGAAAGGCCGCCCTGGGGGGCGGCCTTTCCGTTAAACCGGTAACCGGCGGCCATTATCGGCCGCGAGCCGTCGCCCTCAGGCGAGGATCTCCTCAAGAGCGGGGATCCTGGTCACGGCAGCGGATGACCGCGGTTTAGGGCTAGACACAGGATCACCTCCTTTCCGTTGTTGCGACGAAGGACGGCACCGTAGCGAAAACACCGCTCATCTACAAGCGATCTTATCGTCAATTGCCGCCTTCGCGGTTCCCCGGTTTGGAGTAAACTTGGACAACACCTGAATTTTCGGCCGATAAGGAGGGACAATGCGCCGCAGCGAAGACCGCATCCTTACGACGCATACCGGCAGTCTGCCACGCCCGCCGGAGCTGACCCGCCTCTATGTGCGCCGGGCAAGGGGGGAATCGGTCGACCCGGCCGAACTCGACAGGCTCGGACGCGAGGCGCTGCGCGGGATCGTCCGCAAGCAAGTCGAGGCGGGGGTCGATCTCGGCAACAACGGCGAGCAGCAGCGCGAGGGGTTTTTTCTGCACATCCGCCATCGCATGAGCGGGTTTGGCGGTTCATGGCAGCGGCGGACCCGGGCCGACGCGCTGCGTTACCCCGTCTTCCGGCAGATGATGGAGCAGCAGCTCGCCTCGCGCGAGGCGGTCAGCAATATGGGGCCGCCGAAAGCGATCGACGAAATCCGCTATCTCGGCACCGCGGCGATCGAAGCCGAGTGCGCCGATTTCCAGGCAGCCCTCGACGAGACCGGTACGCATTTCGTCGAGCCGTTCGTCACCGCGCCGTCGCCCGGCATCGTCGCCGCGGCCATGAAGAACGAGCATTACGACACCGAGGAAGCCTATCTCGATGCGCTCGCCGCAGCGCTGAAGCAGGAATACGAGACGATCGTCCGGCGCGGATTCATGTTGCAGCTCGACTGCCCCGACCTCGCCCTGGAGCGCCATCTTTCCTACCAGGACAGGCCGCTCGGCGATTTCGTCGGCTTTGTCGAGCGCGTCGTTGCGTCGATCAACAAGGCCTTGGCGAACATTCCGCGCGACCGCGTGCGGCTCCATGTCTGCTGGGGCAATTACGAAGGCCCGCACGACGGCGACGTGCCGCTCGCCGACATCTTGCCGGCGATCAAAGAGGCCAAGGTCGGCGCCTTTTTCTTCCCGTTCGCCAATCCGCGGCACGCCCACGAATACCACGTGTTCGAAAAGCAGCCCCTCGCCGACGACCAGACCCTGATCGCCGGCGTCATCGACAGCCTTACCAATTTCGTCGAGCACCCCGAAGCCGTCGCCGAGCGGCTCGAGCGGGTGGCGGCGGCGGTCGGCGACCCGCATCGCGTCATCGCCGGCACCGATTGCGGGTTTGATACGTCTGCCGGGATGGGCCGCGTGGCCGAAGACGTCGTCTGGGCCAAGCTCAAATCACTGGCCGAAGGCGCCCGCCTCGCCTCGGAGCGGCTGAGGATGGGATAATTCCGCGCTGATCGGAACCAACCAAAGATCGTCATCTGGCGACGAAGATCTTCCAGGCGCACGGTGTCGGCGCGGCCGTGGCGGTGCGCCGGTCGCAGCGCCGGTAAGTCTCGGCGTTATCGCCCTGCGTGTTCGTGGCTATGATGACATCCAGCCGACAGTGATGCGGGGGAGAGGCGTATGGGGGTTCAGCTCGGAAGCGGTGAATGGAGCTTCGAGGTCAACGAGAATTGGGCGAAGACGCCGGAAGAAATCACCTTAGGTGACTGCGCTGCGGTCGGCGTCGATCGGCAGAACCGGGTCTACGCCTTCAACCGCGGCGAGCACCCGGTCGCGGTCTTTGATGCCGAGGGCAATCTGTTGCGAACCTGGGGCGAGGGGCTCTTTACCGGGCCGCACTGTGAGCCGCACGGTGTCCATATGGGCCCGGACGACACGATCTGGCTAACCGATGACGGCGACCACACCGTCCGCCACTGTACGCTCGACGGCAACGTCTTGATGACTCTCGGCGTGCCCGGCGAGCCCAAACCCTATATGAGCGGTGAGCCGTTCCACCACTGCACGCACACCGCACTGTCGCCGCGCGGCGACATTTACGTGTCGGACGGCTACGGCAATGCCCGCATCCACAAATTCTCCCCCGACGGCAAATTGCTGTTTTCGTGGGGCGAGCCCGGCACCGATCCCGGGCAATTCAATGTGCCGCACAACATCTG
>Ga0310912_10000025_pt1 | contig 57531 bp, 50 predicted proteins | sample GREbulkMGOX080_FD_203443 | JGI IMG/M metagenome (GOLD analysis project Ga0310912, IMG submission 203443) | Lab enrichment of tropical soil microbial communities from Luquillo Experimental Forest, Puerto Rico - GRE.bulkMG.OX080 | ecosystem: Environmental > Terrestrial > Soil > Tropical forest >...
CGCCTATCGAACAATAGAAATACGAGACAATTTCTTTTGTAAGAGAGAGCTCTTATGAATCAGCGTATTCCGCTTCGGCGGACGACTGTTTTGGCCGCTGTTGTAATCATGTTTGCAGTGACCGCAACCATGGTCGCGCAGACCCAGAAGGTTGAGGGCCTAATCAAAGCGCGCAGTGGCAGTGAGATGGTTGTGCAGACGAAGAACAACACCGACTTGGTGGTGATTTTGACCGACAGCACCGACGTGGCCCAATTGCAGGGAATGCTCAAGGCTCGCAATAAGAAGATGTCCATGGCTGCCTTGATCCCGAGTCTTGCTGTTCAGGTGGAGGGCACCTCCAACACTCAGAATCAACTGGTTGCCACGAAGGTCAGGTTTAAAGGCAACGATCTGGAACAGGCGCAGTCCATGGAAGCTGCGATGCACGAAACCAAGCTCACGAACCAACAGCAACAGGAAGAGTTGGCAAAGCAAAATGCTGAGCTGCAAGCGCACAAAGAGGCCCTTCAGGCCCAGCAAGCTCAAATCAACGCCAACAAGGCGGCTATTAACGAGGCCGTTGCCAAGTTTGGCCAGCTCGATGACTACTACATCTTCGATGAAGTGACCGTTTACTTTGGCAACGGCAAAACCACGGTCGATCCGAAATATGTGCCACAATTGACGGAACTGGCTCAGAAAGCCGCAAAAATCAATGGATACATAATCGAAGTGAAGGGTTATGCCTCTTCGAGCGCGGCACGGCGATTAACCAGAAGCTGAGCGTTGACCGGGCCAATAATGTAACCACCATCCTCCTGCAACAGGGCAAGGTTCCTCTCACCAGAATGCTGGCTCCCGGTGCTATGGGCGAAAGTGAGCAAGTGAGTAACAGCAAGACCTCCGACAGTGAGGCTGAGAATCGTCGGGTCGTCGTGCGTGTTTTGCAGAACAAGGCCATCGCGGGAATCTAATTCGCCGAACCCCATCCCACCATCATTTTGGTGGGGTGGGTTTGTTTCTCGTCTGCCCTTCATCCAACTTTGTTCTTGCGGAGAGGCCCCTCGAGGTAGCTTCGACCAATCATTCGCATGCCTGGGCAAAATCAACATTTCTTTTGGCAGGCGCTCAAGTCCGCAGCCCCTTGCCTGAAGAAACCTCATTGTCGCATAAGGCAAACTCCACCAATCTCCATGCTATGCTGCCTATTCTCACGGAGACCCCATGAACTTTACTCGCCGCGATTTCCTTGCCACCGCCGCCGCTGCATCCGCTTCGCTTGCTCTTGATCTGAGCGCGCAAACTGCACCCGGCTATAAGCCCCCCGCTCCCGCACCAAAGCAGAAGTCACCTATCATCATTTGCGCGCACAATGGGTACGCCTACATTGACCGGGGCTACAAAGTCCTTAGCGAGGGTGGCGACACGCTCGACGCTGTCATGGCCGTCATCACCGGTCCGGAGGACGACCCGAACGATGACTCCGTCGGACTCGGCGGTCTGCCCAACGAAGAGTGCGTGGTCGAACTCGACGCCTGCTGCATGCATGGGCCCACGCGAATGGCGGGGTCGGTGGTCGGCGTGCATGACATCAAGAACGTTTCGCTGTTAGCGAAAACCGTAATGGAACACACCGGCCACGTGATGCTCGTGGGCGAAGGGGCGTCGCATTTCGGCAATCTCATGGGATTCCCCAAGGAAAACCTGCTCACCGAGCGCTCGCGCAAAACCTGGCAACTGTGGCGGGAGACGATGTCCTCCGACGACTGGTGGGGACCCGGCCTCGCCAGCCCAAATTTCAAGTTTCCTGACACAGGCGGTGACAATACTGAGCTTACGCCGCTGATCGAAAAGATGGAAAAGATGGCGGCGAAGATCGGCATCGCACCCGAGTTCCGCATGGCCGCCATTGAACGTGTGCTGAAGCCGCCAACCGGCACCATCAACTGCTCAGCGCTCAACACCCAAGGCGAAATGTCAGGCGCGACCACCACCAGCGGGTTGGCGTGGAAGATTCCCGGCCGCGCGGGCGACTCGCCGATCATCGGCGCTGGCTGTTATTGCGACCAGGACGTAGGCGCGGCTGGCGCCACCGGTAACGGCGAAGAGAACATCAAGGTTGTCGGAGCGCACACCATCGTGGAGAATATGCGCCACGGCATGTCTCCCGAAGAAGCCGGCATGGACGCGCTCAAGCGCATCGTGCGCAACTATAACGGCGACATGAAAAAGCTCAAGTACATGGATATGACGTACTACATTCTGCGGAATGACGGCGTTTACGCCTGCGTCTCTCTGTGGGAAGGTCCGCCCGACCATCGCCGGAACTTCGCTGTCATGGACGACAAGGGCAAGCGTTATGAGTTGGCGAAGCCGATGTTTCAGGGTGCGTCTTTGGGCTGGCCGCCGATGCCGGGTGGAAAGAAGCTAAAGCCGGAGCAGAAGTAGAAGTTACACCGCCACCGTTACCGTGGTCTCCGTCCGTGTGACCGGACGATACAGGGTGTCGCGCTCGAACGGCACGCGCCCCGCCTCGGTAATAAGGCGAATTAAATCCTGCCGCCGCAATCCTTGCGGCGTAGTCGCGCCGGCGTCGTGGTAGATCTTCTCTTCCACCACCGTGCCATCAATATCGTCGGCACCAAAGCGCAGCGAGATCTGGGCAATCTTCGGCGTCATCATCTGCCAGTACGACTTGATGTGCGGGAAGTTGTCGAGCACCAGCCGCGATACCGCAATCTGCTTCAGGTCGAGCATGCCGGTTGTCTTCGGCAGATGCCGAAGCGGGGTGTTGTCGGGATGGAACGCTAACGGAATGAACGTCTGGAAGCCGTATGTGTCATGCTGCAACGCGCGCAGTTTCAGCAGATGATCGACACGGTCTTCGTCGCTCTCGATGTGGCCGTAAAGCATGGTGGCGTTCGACTTCAGCCCGACTTCGTGCGCGGTGCGCGCGATAGCAAGCCAATCGTCGCCGTCGATCTTGTGGTCGCAGATGATGTGCCGCACACGATCAGAGAAAATCTCCGCTCCGCCGCCTGGCAGGGAATCCAGTCCCGCCCGCTTCAGCCTTAGCAGTACGTCGCGCGGCGTGCTCTTTCCAATGCGCGCAAAGAAGGCGATCTCAACCATGGTAAACGCTTTGAGGTGTACCTGCGGGAAGCGCTCTTTGAGACCGCTAATCAGGTCGAGGTAGTACTGGAAAGGCAAATCGGCATGAAGTCCGCCAACGATGTGAAACTCGGTCACCGCCTCGGCGTAGCCGGTAGCTGCAGTGTCCCAAACTTCCTGCAGCGCCATGGTGTATGCACCCGGCGCGTCTTTCTTGCGACCGAAAGCGCACAGGCGGCATGCCGCGACGCAGACATTGGTGTAATTGATATGCCGATTGACGTTGAAGTACGCCGTGTCACCGTGCATGCGCTCGCGCACGTGGTTGGCCAGCCATCCGATGGCGAGAATGTCGCCCGAGCGGTAGAGCGCCAGCGCGTCGGATTCCGACAACCGCTCCTGGGCCAGGACCTTGTCTGCAATGGGCCTCAGTTGCGGATCATCCGTACGGAATGGGTGCCGGAGCTTGGCGTCAGTGGGCTGCGCTATGGCGGACATCGTCTTCCATGATATCGCAAGGCCTCAACGAGATCACGGGCACTTGTGACAAGTGTACCCGGTCCGGTGCATCAATCGGCAAGACTCTTTAGAGTAATCGCCTCAAAATACTTCGGAACAATCACATTGGTATTGGGTGAAGTGCTTTGCACTTCATGAACGAATTGCTGCACCGCAGCGATCGCGGTTTCTTGCGAGGCATCGTACGGAAGCAGAAAGTTGTCCCAATGGGTTGGAATCACCAGCGGTGGGTTCCCCAACACGCGCATCAAGCGTGCGGTGTAGTCGTAGATCTCTTTGCGAGAAGCGGCTGCGCCTACCACCGCAACGTCAGGCTGCAGCCCGACGAGTTCACGCTCAAGGTAGTTCATTCCGCCGAACACGAGGATCCGATGGCCATCAATCCGAACCAGGTAGGCGAGCGTGCCTCCCTCGGGATGTATTTGTCGCAGCGTCAGTGGCGCTTTCAAATTGGATGGTGCGGTTTCCGAGCTGAAGTAGTGCTTGTGGTCCAGCGGACTGTGCAGGCTGGGAATTACTCTAACTGAGAATGAGCCGAAATCGTAGTCCTCGCCGCCACGAACCGTCATGAGCTGCGCCTCGGGAACGGCGAATGCGCGCATGACGTTTTCCGTGCTTTCGGTACCTATAACAGTCGCGTGCTTCTTCAGAGCGATCTGTGGCACGTCGAGAACGTGATCGTAGTGCGTGTGGGTCACCAGGACGTAGTCTGCTCGCCCGATGCGAGCATCGACGGCGCCTGGATCGGAAGTGGCAATGTCATCCCAACCGACTTTAGGGCGCTTGTCCCCAGGGGGTGCACTTCCCGAGCCTCCCGGTGGAGGTGGACCATTGATCCGCGACACGTACGGGTCGATGAGTATGGTCACAGCGCCGTCGCTGATCTCCCAGCCAGCTGTGCCTAGATAACGCAGAGTGACTGGAATTTGTGGCTTGGCAGCCGGATGCTCCTGACATGCAAGCACACCTGCACAGATCATCACCAACCCGGAGAGGATAAGCGCAGATCTCATAAACAGAAGCCTCCTGAGCCGCGCGCAGCGAGTTTAGCTTCGAGGTGGGACCGAAGCAACCGTGCGGTATCAGCTTTCAGCTTCCGCAAGGACGAAAGGCTCAACGGGCCAGCAAGAGGTCGGCGGCAACGAAGAACAGGAACCCCATCGAGATGAGGCCGTTCATAGTGAAGAATGCTGCGTTTACCCTGCTGAGGTCGTCGTGCTTTACTAAGGAGTGCTCGCAGATGAGCAACAGCGCGACGATCCCCGCACCAATCATTGCGATCTTGCCCAGACCGAACGCAGCAACCATCGCCGCGAGTAATAGCAGAGCAATCACGTGAAAGAGCCTTGCAATGATCAGCGCCTTTGAAATGCCGAACGCTTTCGGAACGGAAAACAGCTCAGATGTGCGGTCGAACTCGTAATCCTGGCAGCTATACAGGATGTCGAAGCCTGCTCCCCAGAACACCACGGCTCCAGTAAGCAACAGAATTCGCAGATCGAACGAGCCCCGCACCGCGATCCATGCCGCTGCAGGAGCGATGCCCATTGCGATTCCCAGCACTAGATGCGCCCATCGCGTGAAGCGCTTGGTAAACGAATAGAAGAAGACAATGGCCAGCGCAAGGGGCGAAAGTTTAAACGCCAGCGGGTTCAGATGCCGGGCTGCGAATACCAGTACCAGGGAAGCCACGACAACAAACCAAAAGACGAAACTCTTCGATAGCTTCCCGGCAGGTAGAGCGCGAATCTGCGTGCGTGGATTTTCGGCATCAATCTCGGCATCGACCAACCGGTTGAACGCCATCGCCGCCGACCGCGCAGCAACCAGGGCGACCACGATCCAGAACAAAACGTGGGGACTGGGAATGCCGCGCGCTGCCAGCACCGCACCCGTCAGGCCGAACGGAAGCGTGAGCACCGAGTGCTCCCACTTGATCATCTCCAGAGTCGTGCCCGTGTTGTGCAGAATGCTACGAAGAACGGCCACGTTTCGATTTTACCGTCTCGTTCGACTCGAGTGCCCCATCCTTTTGTCTTCCTTTGGCGAAAGGCTGGGTTCTGGCCGAACCTTGTACGCACTAATGGATTCAATAAGATGCTGATTCTATTAGAGGCTCCAAGGGCTGTAAGGGACCGTTCCCACATCTGCTAGCACAAATTAGCACAAAGTTTCTAGCTCACGGTTGAGTTTCAACCCGCGCTTTCGACCTAGTATCCGCTGTTACCGACGTCGCCAGTGTCTTGAACGCAGGGGGCGCCCGGATTAGTTGTGAGAAGTTTTTTCGCCAGTTAAGGTTACGAACCGCCTTGGGAAATGGAGAGCGCGTCTTGTAGCCTATTGAACCGAGATGATTACTTTCGCCCGGGCGTGACCTTCTTCGACGTAAGCGATCGCGTCGGCGGTTTGCGTCAACGGATAGCGTCGGTCGATCACAGAGGTTACTTTTCCGGCCTTGATCAGTCCGCCAAAAGTCGTCAGGTCGTCTCGATTGATGTTCGCAATGAAGAATTTGAATTTTGGCTCAAGAACGGCGGCCACCCGAATGCTTTCAGTAGTCGGGTGAATACCTTCCACATCTCCTTGGGAGCTCCGGTCATGATGCACTTGCCATTCGGGCTCAGAACGTGCCTCATCGACAACAACGAGCGGTTCCCGACGTTGTCGAGCAGCAGGTCGTAACGTCCGCTGTCCTGCGTGAAGTCCTCATGCGTATAGTCGATGACCCGGTCTGCGCCGAGGGAACGCACCAAGTCAACATTCTTCGCGCTGCAAACACCGGTTACGTTTGCCCCAAATGACTTCGCGATCTGAACGGCAAAGGTGCCGACCCCTCCCGCCGCGCCGTTAATCAACACCTTCTGCTCGGGCTGAAGGTGTCCTTTGTCGCGAAGCGCCTGCAAAGCAGTAAGCCCTGCAATTGGCACAGACGCCGCTTGCTCGAAGGTTACACCTTCCGGTTTCCGAGCCAATTTGGCTTCGGAAGCGCAGACGTATTCGGCAAAGGCACCTTTGCCAGCGCCGAACACGGCATCACCCGGCCTGAACTGCGCCACCATTCGGCCGACCGCGACTATCTCGCCAGCAACATCCACTCCGGGCCTTTCGGTTTTCATGCGCCAGTCCAGCGGATTGACGGACGCGGCGCGAACCCGCAAGACGATTTCGTTGTCCTTCGGAACGGGCTGTTGAAGGTCTTTTATTTCCAGGACCTTTCCCGATTTAACTTTCGTATAGACGGCGGCTTTCATTTGGACTGAGATGTTAAGCCTCGATCACCCCAGGGCTTTGTGCCCGGGGATCGCGGGTGTGACGCGCGTCACGAACGACGCCGTTGGTGATTATTGCCGTAGACAGCCCATTACACCACCAATCCCCGAAAAACCGGAAGCCCACCGGATCTTCTCGCAAGCTGCAGTGTTGAGCTACAATCCGTGAGGTCTGTAATGGCCTTGCCGCTCTACTGCAGTTCACATTTTCAGCGCAACGCGCCCAACGCTCGCCACCTCGCCTAGAAAGCGGTGAGCAGCATGTCGGCTGAAGCAAGCCGCCTCACAAAACTTCGGAGCGGTTCGCCCAAAGCGTCGTTCGGAAACGCTGGTTCCCTGGACCCGATCTTCAATCCCAAGACCGTCGCGATCATCGGCGAAGAGGACGCCGCCGTAGGCCAGCAAACCCTCTCGGCTTTTCTGAGCAGCGAATTCCGAGGTTCGACTTTTATCGTCCAGCCGGGGCAGTCCTCCGTACACGGCCACCCAACGTATCCGAGCCTTACTGAAGTGCCGTCCAAGGTAGACCTGGTGGTGGCAATCACGTCGCCCGAAGCAGGCCCCCCTCTCCTCGCCGCCTGTGTTGAGAGAGACATAAGAGGAGTCCTCCTCCTTTCGACCGGCTTCGGAAGAAGAGATACTCCCAGAGCCTCGGCAGCGGAACACATGCAGGCAGTGCTGCGCGGCTCCCGAACCCGGGTCATCGGTCCCAACGCGTTGGGAGTGATCAATCCTTCCATTGGCCTGAATGCTACAGCCGGCTTGCTGATGCCGATCGGCGGCACCGTGGCGTTTCTTACCGAGAGCGCCATCCTGGGCCGCGTGGTTCTGGATTGGAGCCTGAAGCAGCTTGTCGGCCTCCGTGTGTTCGCTTCCCTGGGCAGCATGCTGGATGTGAGCTGGGCTAACCTAATCGATTATTTCGGCTCCGACCCGGGCACGCGCACCATCGTCCTGCAGGTCAGCTCCATCGGGGACGCGCGTTCGTTCATTTCCGCGGCGCGCGAAGTGTCGCTCAATAAGCCCGTCATCGTGATCAAAGTCGGGCGCGGCGAGTGCTCGGTTCGCGCTGTCGGCTGGAAGTCGGACAATGTGCCCAGCGATGATGAGGTTCTCACTGCCGCCTTCGATCGAGTTGGCGTACTCCAGGTGGATACACTGGAAGACCTTTTTTATGCTGCCGATGCTCTCTCGAAGCAGCCGCGCCCTCAAGGTGGGCGCCTCATGGTGATCAGCAACGCCGACGGTCCCGGAATCTTCGCGGCTGATGCCGTCGTTCGTGCCGGCGTAGAACTCGCGCAACCTTCCGACGAAACTCGCCGGCAGCTTGAGCATTTGCTGCCGCAACCCGATGGTCTGGACGATGTCCTGGGAGAAAGCAGCCCGGAGAGCTACATCGGAGCGGTGGAGATAGCTGCCAAAGATCCAAACTGCGATGGACTGTTGCTCCTGATGGTGCCGTGGGCGCTTGCCGATCCGCAACGCACCGCCGAATTGCTGTTCGAGCTGCGAAATTCTGCCAAGCCGGTTTTGATCAGTTACCTGGGAAGCTCAGACATGCCCGCCGCCCAGGAGGTTCTGGTTCGCGCCTGGGTCCCGACCTTCGCTTCTCCGGGCGTGGCAGCGCGCGTCTTTCGCTACATGTGGCGGTACAGCTACGATCTCCAGGCTCTGTACGAAACACCAGTGCTTCATGCCGACGGCGACTGGACCGCGCCGCACTTCGCACAAAACCTGATCGCGCAGGCGCGCAAGGCGGGGAGGACCTCTCTCAGCCGCTTCGAGGCAGGACAGATTCTAGCGAAATACGGCATCCCCACGCTCGGGCATGGAATGTTTCGGTCCGCCGAGAGCAGCGGTCATCGGGCCAAACTGTGCTCGAAAATCGATCCGCAGTTCGGTGCCGTGTTGATGTTTGGCTCCGCCGATCGTGGCCCACATGCCTACGGCGATCTGGCAATCGGCCTGCCGCCGTTGAATGCGACACTCGCCCGCAGGATGCTTGAGCGTAGCAAGTTCTACGTGGCGCTCCTTCAGGAATCTAGCGCCGAGCGACTGCCGCTACTGGAAGACGCCTTGGTTCGATTCAGCCAGCTTGTGACCGAACAGCCCGGAATCAGGGATTTCGAAATCGATCCCTTGTTGATCTCGGGAGAGGAACTGGTGGCGGTTGGCTGTTGCTGCGCACTGCATGATTCCCATATCTCGGAAGACGAACTGCCGAGGCCCGCTATCCGGCCCTATCCCGTGCAATACGTTTCCTCCTGGACTATGAAGAACGGGCAAAATGTTACCATACGACCGATACGGGCTGAGGATGAGCCTCTGATGGTCAAGTTCCATGAGGGGCTTTCCGATCACACCATTTATCTGCGCTATTTTCAGCGGGAGAAGCTCAGCATCCGGACCTCGCATAAGCGGTTGTCGCGGGTTTGCTTCCTTGACTATGACCGCGAAATGGCATTACTGGCAGAACTTCGCGACCCCAAAACAGGAGAGTGCCGAATTATCGCAATCGCGACTTTGGTCAAGTTGCTGCCCAGGAACGACGGCGAAGTGGCCGTGCTCATCAGCGACGATTACCACCGACAGGGCTTGGGTAAGGAACTCATTCGCAGGCTAGTGGACTATGCACGCGATGAAGGATTGTGCCGGGTGGTCGCCGAGACGATGATTGAAAATACGGGGATGCGTGCGGTTTTTCAAAAGCTGGGGTTCCGCTTGTCGAACTTTGAAGAAGAAGAGCTTGTCAGCGCGACATTGATGCTGGAATAGCTCTCTAAACTCTTCCGAGGGCAAGTGTTAATTCAACTTTCGTCTCTTGCCTCAAGGGCCAATGCTGGCGCAGTTGAAAGGGCAACCGGAAGTAAGTGTTGAAATCAGCAGCCTATTACACCACCGAAAACCGCCGAACTACGAAAGCCGGCTGCTGCGATGCAGAGTCACAAGGGACTCCTTCCTTATGCGTTCTTTATTTCGTTATCGGCTACGCGTACACCCTCAGTCGCCCCACCTTCCATGAATCCCTGAAAGTTCAGGGAGGTGCCCTCGTTGCAGAAGTGGATATTGCCCTCCTGCACCCCCTCGACTCCTCGGATCGTGGTGTATTGGCCCAGAGTGTATTGCGAGTATGCCCCTAGTAAGTGCGGGTCAATGTTGCCGTCGGCGACGACCGCCAAGCCGTTGTACTGGGCGGTAATACCCGGCCAGACTGGTTCCCACATGGCCAGGGTATCGCTGACCAGCTGGCTCGGCGCCACGGAGGTGTCCTGGGTGAGTCCGTACTTGGTAGCCAGGTTTTGCCCATTCACTCCGCCCTGGAAGTTGACCATGATTCCCTGGGGAAGGCCCGCGCCACCCCATCCGTTCGGGGAGCCCGGCTGATAGGACGTGTTGTCCCAGTTGATGGCGGTGGTGTCACCGTAGAGTTCGCCATCGTAACCCAGAGTGTTCCAGTAACGGGTGTTGAACTGGACCAGCGTTTTTGTATTGTTGCCGAGGTTGTAATTGTTGATGGCATGCATCTTCAGCGACGAGAGGTTTGCCTTCGAGAGGTCCACGCTTCGCAGCGTGCTGAAGGGAATAGCCAGAACGACATGCTCAATGTTGGTGACCTCAGAAAGGGTCCCGGAGGAATTCTGGAATGTGCAGGTGTAGGTGCCATCGGAGTTGAGCACGACAGCGACTAACTTCTGGCCGAGTTGGATGGTGCCGGCGGGAAGCTCGTTGGCCATGCCTTGAATGACCTGATAGTTGCCTCCGTGGATGTGATACTTTTCGTCCGTGCCCGCCAGGTAGGGATAACCCGTCGGTTGAAACCCTCTTCCAGAACTCGCGCTGTCGAAGTAGCCAAGAACGTAAAGCAGGTTCAGAGCGGATTGTGTCTCTGGTGGGCCGCCGTATTCACTGATGACGTCCTGGTAGCAGAGTTTTCCGAACGGTGTGCTCATGCCGCCGGGGACATTTTGGTTGATCCAGTCCGGCACTGACGTGTTGTCCCAGGAAACGGCGGTTGGGTTGTTCTTGCAGTTGTAGCAGGGCGCAAAGGGCACTGCGAGGACGGCCTTGTTGAAGACGCTCCAGCCGAAGTTCTTCCAGTCGGCCGCGAGCTGCACCTGGGTGTAGTAAGCTCCGTTGAACCAGTACACGTCGACGGTGCCGGGCGGAAACGCAGGGACGGATTGGTTGGTGCTGGCAATGTCGAGCTGCAGACCGTAACGATTCGCGAGACCAATCATCTCGGAGTGTTCGGAGGAGACGTACTCGCCATGCAGTTCGACATACTCCCCATTGGCAAAAAAGGTTGGGCCTTGACCCGGAAGGCGCTGGTTAAAGTTGTAAAACGTGTCGATACGCCCGCCCACATGGTCATCCCATTCGTAGACGGTTGAGGCGCGGCCCCATTTCGTCCAGAGCCGATGGGCGCAGCGCAGGCCGGCGACGCCGCCTCCTACAATGACGACCTTTCCCAGCTTGCCAGCAGCCTGCATCCCGGAGGGCATAACGCTGGACGCGACGACCGCAGCGGCGGCCATCCCCGCGGTTTGGAGGAACTCCCGACGGGTTTCACGCGCCTTCATGGTGCGTTCTGCGCGCATTTCGGTGACTTCATCAACAGGGGCGCCGGTGAGGCGAGACTCTGTGCAGATGGCTTGCGCCTCGCGGAACATTTTCGTCAGATGAGAGCGATAGGATTTACCCACTGTTGCCTCCTCAGGTCCGCAGACCGTGAAATCCAGGCGAATCTACACACCTTCGCAACCTTGCAAGGACTAAGAAAACGACAAACTCTTTTGTGATTTCAAGAATGGACGTGAACAAACTCTGTTCGAAATGTCCGGTACTGCCCCCAACGTCGAGGGAGAAGCTATAAGCCTGCGCCCTCGCTGTCAAGCGAAAACCGAGCCGGAACCATTGGTGGCAAATTCGCAAATGTACGCACGAACATCGTGCGCGATGGATCCACAGTAGCGGCTAATGGGTTCGGTCATCAGATTAGTAGCAGTAAACGCCCCTGTGCTCGCACACCAAACCAGTTCGTGGATGGTCGGCTATACGGAAGTTAGGCAGCTGCTTGAAGCCTCTGGATGCCTGCAAGAAACACTGTATCTTTTCATACGTCTTCCCGTTACCGTCCCACCATGCCGCAGGAGCCGAACCCTTGACCTGTGCACTCTGGTTCCGTCCTCAATCTCACGTTCCGGGCCGCAGAACCCGCGCTCCATCTGCGCTCTGTTTGCTGGTCTACCACTGCTTTTCGTGGCCTTAGATGTCATCCGCTGACCTGCATGTTGTTGAATCTACGTTTAAGTGCGGATTCGATTCTTTACGCGCTATTTCGCCCACGTGGCACTTACCAGCGCGTCTAGCCGATCTTGCCGCCCCTTTACCCACTTCGCGTAATGCCGTTCGGTTGTGGTCACGCTCTTGTGACCGAGTAGTTTTGAGACGTGCTCCAGCGGCACGCCCTTCTGGAGCAAGTCCACGGCGAAGGTAGCGCGGAGTCTGTGGCTCACCATATTGCCTTTGCTGCGTATCCCCGCCGCGTCAAAGGCCGCTTTGATCTTCTCACCCATGTGCATTGCTTGCCGACTCCCGGAAGAATCCGTCTTCTTGTTCCAAAACACATACACGGGGTTGCCGTTGAGCGTTTCCTGTATGGCAAGGGCTACGTCTTTCGGAATCGGAATATAGAGGGCCGCGCCGGTCTTCGTGCGCTCCCGGATAATGCGGTAGATTCCCGCTTCCGCATTGATGCTCAAGTCTTCTCGCTTCAGTGTGGATGCGTCCCGAATGGCTAGACCGCTCCAACGCATGACCAAGATGAGGGTACGAATCTTGCCGGTCGCGTGCTCTAGCAGCTTGCTATACTCCGCGTCCGTGAGTGGTTCCGTCTCCGGTTCGTCCACCATGACAGGCGAGAGGCGCGGGATACGCTCAATCCATCCGGCGTCATAACAGAACCGGGCAAAAGTCTTCATCTCTTTTTGTACGAGAGCGCGGGTGTGCGTGGATGGGTAGAGGTCCTCCCACGTGGCACGGAAAGCCGTGAGATTCTCCACGGTGAGGGCTTGCTTGATCTCGAATAGTCCCCGGCCTTCTGAGAATTGCAAGAGCCGCTTGAGCCGCACCGTGTAGTGGCCTTGGATGCTTCGCCCTACACCTTGCGCCTTCTTGTTGGCTAGGAATGTCTCAATCGCGTGGGAGAGCAAGCGGCCTCCCGGCGCGGCCTCCACAACCGGGGGCTTGCCGGTGAGCTGAGCCACTAACGCGGTCTTGGCGTCCTCCGCCCCGGCCCACGATCTTGAGCCGGTCTTGCGGCGGAATTGCTCCCCTCCCATACTCCAGCGCAGATGCTTCTTGCATTGACACCGTTTGGAAAATTCATCTCCCGCGTACTTACAGTCCGCATTGTGGCGGACAAAGATTGTGATAAGTGGCGCGTCCATTTGTGCTTGCCTCCATTACTGCTAGCACAAATTTAGCACAGTCATAAACAGAGTTCAAGGTAAAGTGCTTAAAACATGAGGAAACTTTACTTTTCTGGTGGGTTCATGCCGAACCTCATCCGCTGCTGGGCGCCAGCGGAGCGCGCGCCCACCGTCGCTCCCACGCTGGGACAGTCACCGCTTCGGCCACCATGGCCGGCTTCACCGCCCAGCACACGATGCGCGTGCCAAACGGAAAGTTAATGTAGTGCATGAGGTGCCGCTCGCCCTCGAGCAGCAACTCCATTGCGGAATTGGCAAGGCGCGAGTGCTGTGGACGCTGCCTGCGGGTAATGGAGGTATGAAAGATGTTGCTGGCAATCTGACCCACCACCAGCGGCGGAAAGGCGCTCGCCACGAAATACGATGCGCGCTGCACCTGCAAGCCACAGGTGGTCATCTTTCGCCGCAGCTCGCTGATGGTATAGCGTCGATGATTTCCACGGACTTCGTCATCCTCGCCCCACAGGAATGAATAGGCCGGAACGGTAAGGCACAGATGGCCTCCTTCTTTTAGCACCCGGCGCATTTCGCGTAATACGACGACGTCTTCCGGGCAGGCTTGCAGCACGTCTCCAGCGACAATTGCATCCAAGGAGTTCGAGGCCAGCCCCAGCTCCTCCATCCGCGAGCAGACGAGGTTTATATCGCCTTCCATTTGGCGGAATGCGATTACCTTCGGAGACGAATGCAGATTGCACACGCGATAGAGAGCCGCGTTTTCGAACTGCAACTGCGCTCCGCATCCCAGGTCGAGCACACGGGCCTCGCGCTTGCCCTGGAGGGCCTGGGCGGCGGCTTCGCGCAGCAGCTTGCGACGGATGTTGTACCACCACGATTTCGTCTCGCGGCGCAATTCATCGAACTCGGAGTTGGCGTTCATATCAGACCGGGTGGTACTTCAGAGGGCATTGTACGGTACGGGGAAAAAACTGCCGGTACTAATTCTGTGTCACTGGGTGCCCCATGTTTGGGCCCTTGGTTTGGGCATCTACCTGGGTTCGAAAATACTCCAGCGACAATTCCAGACCGGTGCGCAGATCGATTTTTGGCTCCCAGCCGAGCAGCGTTCGTGCCTTCGTTATATCCGGCCTGCGCTGCCTCGGATCGTCTTGGGGCAGCGGTTCGAAACGCACAGTACTCGTCGAGCCGGTTACCTGCAATACAAGCTGCGCACACTCCAGCATAGTAAATTCATGCGGGTTGCCGATGTTAGTTGGAAACGGCTCGTGCGCTCGCGAGAGCTTCAGAATGCCATCGATCTCGTCGCTGACGTAACAAAAGCTGCGCGTCTGCAAACCATCGCCGTACACCGTAAGTGGCTCGCCCAGCAACGCCTGTTTCATGAAGTTTGATATCACTCTTCCGTCATTGAGTTGCAACCGCGGCCCATAGGTATTGAAGATACGCACAATGCGCGTGTCCATGTGATGGTAGCGGTGGTAGGCCATAGTGGCCGCTTCTGCGAAGCGTTTCGATTCGTCATACACCGACCGCGGGCCGATGGGGTTCACGTGCCCCCAGTAGCTCTCTTTTTGGGGATGCTCCAGCGGATCTCCATAACATTCCGAGGTTGAGGCCAACAAAAACCTCGCGTGATGCTTCCGCGCAAGCTCCAGGCAATTCAATGTGCCGACCGATCCAACTTGCAAGGTTCCAATGCCGTGCTGAAGGTAATCCACGGGACTGGCGGGTGAGGCAAAGTGAAAAAGGTATTCCACCTTGCCAGGATCAAAAGGCAAACAGACATCCTGCTGTAGGAATTCGAATCGCGGCTCGTGTTGCAAGTGCTGCAAGTTTTCCCTGCAGCCTGTCAGCAAGTTGTCGGCGCAGACGACGCAATGCCCTTCCCCCAGCAAGGCGTCGCATAAGTGCGAACCCAGAAAGCCTGCACCGCCTGTGACCAACACACGCATACTCTGTACCTCCGCGGTGGCTGCGTCGAGCTTACTCTCCTGCGTACCCATCCGATGTGCCCGGCGTCATAATAGGATGCCCCGGCGCGTGCGTATAATCACCCTCGAATCCAGCTTATGCATGATCGCAAGGTGGACCTCATCATCGTCGGCGCAGGTGTTGTGGGACTCGCCACCGCCCTTGAGTTTACTCGCCGATTCCCTGGTCGGCGCGTCATCGTGCTGGAGAAGGAAGACCGCGTAGCCGCCCACCAAACCGGACACAATAGCGGCGTCATCCACTCCGGTCTCTATTACCGCACGGGCTCACTGAAGGCACGCAACTGCGTGGCTGGCTGCTCGTCGATGAAGGGTTTCTGTGCCGAGCACGGAATTCCTTTCGAAGAGTGCGGCAAGCTGGTGGTCGCAACAATGCCGGACGAAGTTCCTCGCTTGCACGCGCTGCATGAGCGAGGTATCGCAAATGGGCTGCAGGGCTTGCGCATGCTCGACCACGACCAACTCCGCCAGCTTGAACCTTACGCTGACGGTATCTGTGCCCTGCACGTTCCTTCTACCGGGATTGTGGATTACAAGCTGGTGGCCGCCAAATATTCGGAGCTCATCGAACGCGCAGGCGGTGAGATTGTTTGCAACGCCAAAGTTGTTGGCCTTCATGAAGACAGCGACGCCAACGTCGTCGAAACACCTGCAGGCGAGTTCCGCGCGACTTACATCATCAACTGTGCCGGGCTTTACAGCGACACAATAACGCGCATGGCAGGCTGCCAAACCGATCTCGAGATCATTCCCTTCCGTGGGGAGTATTACCAGATCAAGCCCGAACGACGCTACCTTGTCCGCAACCCTATCTATCCTGTGCCTGATCCGCGCTTTCCCTTCCTTGGGGTTCACTTCACTCGACACGTGGACGGCAGCGTCGGTGCCGGACCCAACGCCGTACTGGCGTTTCGCCGTGAAGGGTACACAGGCACCGAACCTGACTTGGTTGAGACCGTCCAGATGCTACGCTGGCCGGGGTTCTGGAAGATGGCGCGTAGATACTGGAAGAAGGGTGCGGCTGAACAATACCGCTCGTGGGTCAAACCGGCCTTCACGCGCGCCCTGCAGAGGATGGTTCCGGAGATCGCGGAAGGCGACCTCATTCCCGGTGGCTCGGGTGTGCGCGCGCAAGCGGTTGATCGCAACGGTAACTTGCTCGACGACTTCTATTTCGTTCGCAGCCGGCGCATGATCCACACGTGTAATGTGCCTTCGCCTGCGGCCACTGCTTCTCTGGAGATCGGGCGCGAAGTCGTGGACCTGCTGGCTTCTCGACTGGATTGATACAAGATCCGGCTAGGATAAAGGCCGGACCACCTCAGTTGGCACCTCTCGGTACCGCTTCGTATTTGTACACCACCCCGCTCTTCATCACGAACAAGACATGCCGCACGGCTGTGATGTCTCGTAGGGGGTCGCCGTCGAGCGCGATGATGTCGGCTTGCATACCAGGGGCGATCGAGCCGATCTGGCCGCCCAGACCCATGGCTTCGGCCGCCAGTGAGTTGGCCGAGACCATCGCTGTCATCGGATCGACGCCCGCATCCCGCACCCGGTCGATGAACTCCTCGGCGTTGCGCCCGTGCGCCCCCGCGACCGCATCGGATCCAAAAACAATTTTGACGTGCGGGATTGTGTAGGCGCGCTTCATGAAGTCGCGGTAGATCGGGATCAGCGTCTCCACTGAGGCGAAGCCCTCGAGCGTTGCCGGGTAGCCGGGAGTGCCAACGAACTTCTCTTTGTTCTGAAGGTAGTTTTCCCACACCAGACCGGCCTGCGGATCGAGATAGGTTCCCTTCTCTGCCATCAATTTCAGATCGTCGTCGGTCGCGAGCACTCCGTGTTCGACCTCGGTGCAGCCGGCGACGGTGGCTGCGTGGACAGCCTCTCCGTAAGCATGCACCAGGGTGCGAAGGCCTAGCTTCTTGGCCTCATCGCAGGCCGCATTGAGTTGCTCCTGCCACAGCATCATCTGGGGCCTGCGGACGCTGTAGTTGGCAAAAATCTTGATCAGGTCAGCACCAGCATCCTTCTGTTTTCTCACGAATTCCCGGACCTGATCCGGCGTGCCGGTCTTGTCGCCTTGTCCCATGAGTGGTTCAGCGGCGGTGAGAATTCGCGGGCCGGGAATCTCGCCGTCGGCAACCGCGTTGCGCAAAGGAATGTCAGCAGGGTTGCCCACGCTCTGTACCGTGGTGAAACCGGCCATCAAGGTTACCCAGGCGTTCGCAGCGATCTGGTACGCGGTTTCGGCCGCTGTCCCGGCTGGACTGCCGCTCTTCCCGTCTTTGCCAAAGATCCAGGCGATGTGTATGTGCGAGTCGATCCAGCCGGGCAGCACGGTCAGCCCGCGCAGGTCGTAGGCGATGGGTGTGGCCTTGGGATCGATCGCGGCAATCTTCGAGCCTTCGATGACAATGCGCGTATCGTGCAGCACGTGGCCCCTACCATCGAGCACGGTGCTTGCGGCAATCACAATGTGTTTGATTGGCTGAGATAGGCGAGGAGGAGATTGTTGTGCGCTTGCCCACGTGGCCGAAACACTGAGAGCACAAATAGCAATCCTCGCGAGTCGCATGCTTGGGAGAATACACGGGGCAACAAAGGCGATCGAGTACTAGACGCTGAAGTAAATTTGCCCAGAAGCGGCTTAGTCCCAGGCTAGCGCCCCAAAAAAAAGGGCGCGAACCTGGGGCACCCTTCATGCCGCTGTTTGGAGAGTGCTTCGGTAGTCTTCAACGAACTTCCGAATTCCCTTGTCAGTCAGCTCGTGATGGATGTCGAAGCTCTCCCAGGAGTCGGTCAATTTCAAGTTCTTGTAAGAAATTTCGCCCAGGCGCTTGCCGTCCACAACAGGCTCATATTTGAACTCGGGCCCGGGCTGCACGAGGTCGTGACTGGCCCATTCCTGCAGCAGTTTTGCCGGGGCAGTCGCCAGCTCCGCGCCTAAGGCGAAGGCGTGCAGCAAATGGTCCAGACGGCGCAGGCTGGCGGCGAGAACCTGCACATGACCGTCGCCTTGTGCGTACATGCGCTTGATGTTGCGTACCACATCCATTCCGTTATCGCCGCGGTCATCGAGCCTGCCGACGAAGGGCGAAACATAAACCGGATCACGCGCGCCTTTTGTCGCGGCATAAACGGCGGCAGCCTGTTCCTGCGAGAAGCAAAGCGTCATGTTCACACGAATACCGCGCTCCACTGATATCTGCGCTGCGCGAAGGCCTTCATGCAAGCAGGGGTACTTGATGTAGGCGTTGGGTATCCAGGAGAACATTTCCTCGCCTTGCTCCAGCATCTGCTCGGCCTTGGTATCGAAGTCGGCAAAGACCTCGATGGAGACTCCGGCATCGCCGACGAGCGGCGAAATCTGCTGGACGATTTTGCGTATTCGTCTTCCTGTTCGTCAGGACTGAAACGATGGCCAGATGCAATGCGTTGTTGAACTTCGGGATTCTTCGAGATGTAGGTGGGATTAGTGGTTTGGCCATCCAGAAAGCCGAGTAGCTTTCGGATGGTCTTTGATTCTTCGGGGTCTCCGCCGTCCAAAAGGATTTTGGTGTTGGGCCGGTTGTTAGGCACTTTGCGTCACCTCGGTTCTGCGAAGCCGGCGAGTCGCTTATTTTAGACGAATGGCGTTTGCACGGGAATGGAAACGGGCCGTTCCAGCTTCTTTTGCCGGGACCGGTTTGGTTCTTCTCGATGGAAAACCCGCACAAGTAAAACCAGATTGTGTGGGCAGCCGCACAGGTCTTCGCGGGGCGGATAGACTAGCGTACCACGCCTTCCAATGGAGAGCTTGCTGTCGCGTAAAGCTTCTTCGGCATGCGGCCTGCGAGGTAGGCCTTGCGGCCGGACAGGACGGCCTCACGCATGGCTTCGGCCATCAGCACGGGATCTTGGGCCGCGGCGATGCCAGTGTTCATCAGGACGCCGTCCATGCCAATCTCCATTGCAATGGTTGCATCCGAAGCCGTACCTACACCCGCGTCGACAATGAGCGGTACCTCGGTGATCATCTCGCGCAGAATGCGCATACTAGGTAGGTTCTGGATGCCAAGGCCACTGCCGATGGGAGCGCCCAGTGGCATTACGGCACTCGCGCCGGCATCTATAAGACGCTTCGCAACCACAATGTCATCAGAGGTATACGGCAGAACTGTAAAGCCTTCCTTCACCAAAACACGAGTAGCTTCGATAGTGGCGGCGACGTCGGGAAACAACGTCTGCTGGTCGCCGATGACTTCGATCTTGACCCAGTCAGAGAGGCCGACTTCCCGCCCCAGTCGAGCGGTGCGGATAGCCTCGTCGGCGGTGTAGCAGCCGGCTGTATTCGGCAAGAGGAAGTACTTGTCGGGGTCGATGAAGTCGAGCAGCGATTCCTTGGTGCGATCGAGGTTCACACGGCGCACGGCAACGGTGACCATCTCAGCGCCCGAGGCTTCAATGGCGCGCGCGGTTTCCAGTCCGGATTTGTACTTGCCAGTTCCGACAATCAACCGGGAATAAAAGTTGCGGCCTGCAATGACGAAGGAGTCCATACGGCTATTGTAATGAATGTGCTGTCACTCGAATGTGATTTAGAGCCGTTCGTCACAGGTGCCTTGGTCAGGGGAAATGGGCAATGTAGGGTCGGGGACGAGCGACCAGCAGTTGGCATTTAGTGTGCAGCAAACCGATTTAAGGCTATGAGAGGATTTTGAGGAGATATCGATGAGAAGCTTTCTCGCAGTAATGCTGGCATGTATGGTGAGTGTGGCGACGGCTCAGAAATCGTCGGACAAGTCTGGCGCTGACGTGATTGGCCGCTGGGTCGGTGGCAAGTGGGCGGGTGACGCGCACTCAGTTGATACCGAGTACAGCAAAGCCGGCAGCGGCGGTGGGGTTTCCACCTGCGCCTGGTCCCCTGACCATATCTTTGTGGTTTGCGATCAGGATGTGGAGGACAACGGCAAGAAGATGCGTTTTCTTTCCGTTTATGCGTTCGATCCTGAAAACAGCAGCTATCACTTTTACGGAATGTCGCCAGAGGGAGGCCGTCCACGCGCCGGCGATGTAGCCGTCACCGAGAACGGCGCGCACTGGGAGTATCTGACCAAGACTACCATCAAGGATAAGCCTGTGTGGTTCCGCACCGTCAATCAATTCAAGTCGAATGACCTGGTGGACTGGTGGTCGGAATACTCTACGGATGAAGGCAAGAGTTGGACGAAGACAGGCGGCGGCTCAGAGAAGCGGGAGAAGTAATACCTTCGCGGGTCAGCATGGCACGAAAAGCACCCGGCGTGCCTCCTGTGATCGCGTGAAATGTGCGGCTGAAGTGGCTCTGGTCGGCGAATCCGAGTTCAACACTGATATCTGCCAGCGGAACTTCGGGGGCAAGCATGCGCTCGCAGGCTTGCCGCACACGGAGCCGGTGCACGTAATCTCCAATTCCCTTCCCCATACAGCGGCGAAAGACGCGAGATAAATGCACGGGATGCACACCTGCTTCAAGCGCCAATTCGTCCATAGTGATTCGTGCATGAAACTCTGCGTGAAGCTTCTCCTGGACCCGGCGTAACCAGAGCGGCGAGATCTGGGATGGTTCTGGCCTACAGGCAACTGTACCCAGCAGCTCTGAGACAAGGCCCTCGACAAGGAGGTCGTCGGCCGGCAAGGGCGCCCGCGTTTCGGCATAAAGCTTGAGTGCAAGCCACAAAGGTTCGCCGCCCTGGAAGTCGTAGCTGACCTTGAGCGAGCCGGAACAGCTTTCCAGTTTGCGCTGCCAAGCCGGCTTCACCTCGATGCCGAACATGCGAGCGCCGCGCGGGCCGATCGCATCTTGATGCGGCACTCCGGCAGGCCGGAAGGAGAACGTGAATGGTCGGAACTGGACGTCACGACGGCCATATTTCTCCTCGTAGTCTCCGCGAAAGAAGAGGCAGAAGAACGGCAGCTCGTGGGAATGTGCCGGCAGCTTGCCGGCACAGGAGTGATGCAGGTCGGTAAAGATCGCGCCGCCTACCGCAGCTTTGTCAAGCACACTGCCGTAGAATTCGCCGCCCGTCAGTCGCTGCTCAATGATTGTTTGTCTCACCGCTGCTGCCAATTGCCAGTCCTCACCGAATGTTGAGATTATTCAAGACTGCAGCGCCTGTGCACCTTAGACTTCGGCCGTTGGTGATAGAAAGCAGACTTGTGGGGATGAAAATGAGATTCCGCATACTGGTTGCCATCACGATTTCCGTTGTTGGAATGGCTGTCGTCGGGTCACACATAACTCGCGCCCAAGCTCCCGCCTCCGGGGTCCAGGGGGACACGCCGCGTTTTACGCAAGACGGTAAGCTGGAGTTCCCGGCCAATTATCGCGAATGGATATATCTGACGAGTGGACTCAACATGAGCTACGCGCCGCGCGTTGCCGGTATGGCAGGACACGACATGTTTGATAACGTATTTGTGAATCCGCCAGCGTATAAAGCCTTTCTGGACACCGGCACCTGGCCCGACCAGACCATGCTGGTGCTGGAAGTGCGTGGCGCGGGCAGCAAGGCCTCCATCAACAAGAGTGGTCACTTTCAGGATGGCGATGTCATGGGCCGGGAAGTACACCTCAAGGACAAGCGCGTCCCTGGCGGCTGGGCATTCTATGGTTTCGACGAGACGAAACCAACCACTCCGTTTCCGCACGAGATGGACTGCTACAGCTGTCACGAGCAGCATGGCGCGGTGGATACGACGTTTGTGCAGTTTTATCCCACACTGCTACCGATCGCGCAACAGCAGGGCACGCTGAGCGCCGCGTACAGGAAGGAAGTGGGGAAGAAGTAGCCTTTTTCCCGAGAAGAAACAGCCGGGCCTGCCTGTCTCCGGCTGTTCTTCTCTCAATGCCAGCCGTTAAGCCGGGCCAATCAGTTGAGCCTGGTCCACACAGTGGTGATTGCATTCCCGTTCACTACGCTGTAGAGCTGCTTCCCCTGTTGAACCACGGAGAAGAAGAGTTGCAACGGCACAGGAGAATTGGGGGTATCAACCATCATCGTCCCAGTGCAATCCGAGTTGACGGTATACGTGCCGCTGGCGGGTGTCCAATCCGAGCCTTGCTGTGCGCCGCCGATGACGGTGTGCTCGACCCACGACAAGTTGCCGTTGCCATCGAAGTTCACCATGCCCGTAGAAGTGAACGGAGCCGGCGGTATAGGCGGCGGTAGGAAGACTTGCCCCTGAGCCGAATATCCATAGCTGCCGGATAGCGTGCGTTTCGAGCAGCGAGATCCGCCCGGATCGGTTGCCGCAGTTTGCCCGTAGGCAGTTGCGCCGATCAGCAACACTGCGGTGAACAACCAAAGGGGAAATGAAGTCAGTTGACGCCAATCTGATCTGTTTCGCATAGAGGACCCTCCTGGATTGTCAGTCGGTTTGGGCGGATTGTTCTTCGCAAACAAACCCGGTAATGAACCATCGCACCACCTCGTGCAGCGGTGCCATGTGCAAGTCGGGTTCGTTCGCTGACCTTTCCGGCCCGTGGGGCAGAAACTCGCATGAGTTGCTCAGAGGGATCAATAGCCCCGCGGTGAATTGGTGGTGAACCCACCAAACCTGCGGCTGCTGAGCGACTTACGAACAGAGGTGAACAGGGACTGGCCGGACCGCTAGATAGAGACATAGCCTGAGAATTGAGGTAGACTGCAACCTCGGTCACTCAGGGTTTTCGGATGGCGACCTCTCGGTCCACGTTTTCGTTCGCGCGATTTGACCGCTTCGAGCTGGATCTGAACAGCGGTCAATTGTTCCGCTCCGGAAAGCGTGTGCCTATTCAAGACAAACCTCTCCAGGTACTGCGGTTACTGCTGGAAGCACAGGGGGTCGTGGTGACCCGGGAGCAGGTGCGCTCTGCCCTGTGGCCGCAAGACACTTTTGTTGACTTCGAGCACGGCGTAAACACAGCGGTGAAAAAGCTAAGGCAAGCTTTGGAGGATTCCGCCGAACGCCCCAAGTTTGTCGAAACGCTTCCTCGGGTCGGGTACCGTCTCCTTGTGCCTGTCGAGTGGCTCGCTGAAGAGAATGGGACCAGAGCACTGCGTCACGTCGTAACAATGCCTTCCCGTGAGGCAGAGGTCTCAGCTCGGCCAGTCGACAGTCTGAGCCACAAGAAGCGGCCATGGAAGTCGCTTGTCGCCGTGGGATTGGCGGGGTTGGTTGCGGGCATCGCAATCTTAGCCTTGTCTCTTGAGAGCCGACAACGTTCACAAACTCGGTTCGGAACGCTTCTGCACGGCATTTGGAGTGGTCGGCATTCGGAAACAGCTCCGAGTCTGAATCAGCGACGGCTGACTGCCAATCCGCACGAATTGCCTCTGACCAGTAGCGTAATGTCGCCCGATGGCAAGTACTTCGCATACACAGATTCAACCGGCTTCTACGTGCGACAGATAGACACTGGCGAGACTCATCCCGTGCAGTTACCGAAGAATTTCGATATCACGGTTGAGAGCTGGTTCCCGGACAGCTCCCATCTCGTGGTCTCATGGATCAGTGATGCGAGCAAGCCACCCAGCCTGTGGCTGATATCGATATTGGGCGGTACGCCGCGAAAACTAGCCGACGAAGGCTCCGGGGCACGAGTATCCCCCGATGGAACGAAGCTGACATTCCTGAAGGGTGTTTGGGATGACGGGGAGATCTGGCTAATTGAGGTAAACGCTAACAGCGTCACGAAAATCGTCGATGGTAGCTCCGATCATCTTGGACCGGCGGCATGGGCCCCTGACGGGAAGCGGCTTGCGTTCGCCAGAGCGTCTTCTGAGCGGCAGGATATCGAAATCCAATTCTACGATTTGTCGACTGGCCGGACCGAGACAGTTTTCTCACAGCCGGGCATAGGGCAGCACATGGCTTGGGTCGCTCCGGACAGCCTCATCTACTCTGTGCAGGAAGCTGAACCGAACCAGAGCGACTGGAATTTGTGGCGGGTTGAACTCGACACCCACACTGGACGTCCCTCGGGCTCTCCCGTACGGATCACCAACGATCGCGAGGGAATCACAGCCATCAGCGCCACCAGCGACGGCAAGCGTATTACGCTGCTGCGCCGCGCGTTGCAGCAGGATGTCTACTTAACAGAATTGGACGCACGAGGCAAGAAACTAAGCCCGCCACGTCGCTTTACCCTCGACGAACGGCAGGACTTTCCCGGTGCCTGGACTCCCGATAGCAAAGCCGTCTTGATCGTATCTGATCGCGACGGGCCAAACCACATCTTCAAACAAGAAATTGACCAAACTCAGCCCGAACTATTGGTTGGCGGCAAACAAAATGCCCTTTTGCCACGGCTAACACCCGATGGGTCGAACATACTTTATTTGGAGGCTCCCCTTCCAATAGGTCCAACCGATAGGGTCCGACTGATGAAAGTGCCACTCTCCGGCGGCCCATCCCACGTGGTTCTGGAGGCACAAGGGATCGTGAATTTCGCATGCGCGAAACAGCCTGCAACCATGTGTGTTTACGCCAAGATCGATGCGGACAGCTACAGGTCATTTATCTTCGACCCTTCCGATGGAAAGACAGCAGAGCTTGCCACAGCAAGAATCAAGAAAGAGGATGGATTTAACAGCTGGAACCTTTCCCCTGATGGCAGGTACCTGGTGAGTGCCAAGTCGCAGAATCCGTACGCAGAGGCTACGCTCCGGATTTTCAGTCTCGCTAACGGTCAGCAAAGATATCTTCCTGTGCCGAAAGTGAAGCTGATCGTTGGTCTCGACTGGGCTGCCGACAGCAAGAGCATATGGGTGGGTGGTTACATGGGGAGGGGACCTTGGGGTACACGGTCAGGGTTGGTGAACGTTGATCTAAGCGGAAATTCGAGAACCCTTATCGAAAGCCGCAGCCCGGAGATCATGGGCGGTACACCTTCACCAGACGGACGACGCCTTGCGCTCGGAGCGAATACAGATAGTTCGAACGCATGGCTGCTCGAGAGTTTCTGATTCGTTTCCTCCTGTAGCCCCTGGAGCGTGCTTGTCTGCTATTCGGGCTCGTCAAGGTTTGTCAACGTGCATTCAGGAGGGAGGGTGAGACAGCGTTCCCGGACCGTGGCTTTCCTTCTTTTTGCTGGACTCGGGTGCTTATGTCTTATCGCGCTGAGCGCCTGCGCTCTGCCACAGCAGATACCGGACTCGGCAACTATCAGAGGGCGCGTCGTGGACTCCTCAGGGGCCTTGCTGGCGGAGGTACAGATCACACTACGGAACCCCTCCGGCGCCATTACAGCGAAAACCGCTACGGATTCTAATGGCCAGTTTGTGATTTCGGGAATCGGGCCCGGGCCTTACACGCTGGAAGCCGAGCGCAAGAAGTTTGAGACCGCGCGGAGAGACATCCTTGTCTCGGTGGCGACTCCTCTGCCCGATCTCGAGATCATCATGAAAGTCGCCGGTCGCACGGAAACAGTTAATGTCTTCCAGCCGGAAGGCTATGCAGCGATGGCTACGACCGTCGCCACCAAGACGGACACTCCCTTGCTGCAGCTACCATTCTCCGTCCAAGTTGTGCCTAACGAGGTTCTTCAAGATCAGCAAGTGACACGGCTCGAGCAGGCGATTCGCAACGTCAGCAATGTTTACCAGACCAATCCAGGGTTCAGCAACTTCGGAGATTAGTTGGTGATCCGCGGTTTTCTTAACAATCAAGTTGTCTATCGAGACGGGTTCCGCATCGATACGAGCGACAGCGGGAAGCGCGAAACTGCGAACATCGAGCAGGTCGAAGTTCTCAAGGGTCCGGCGTCGATACTTTATGGCCGTATAGAACCAGGCGGCCTTATCAACTACACCACGAAGAAGCCTCTCTCCTCTAGTCATTACGCCTTGCAGCAACAGTTTGGTTCTTTTGCTTCTTATCTCACGTCATTCGATGCGACCGGCCCAATAGACAAGGAGAAGTTAGCATATCGCTTCAACGCCTCCTTCGAGCAGTCCGCTTCTTTTCGGCAGTTTGTCGGCGACCAACGCTGGTTTCTTGCTCCCACCATCCAGTGGAAGATCTCTCCAGCGACGCAGTTGAGTCTGGAGTATGAATACTTCAACAATCAAACGACCCCTGACAATATAGGACTGATAGCCTATGGCGACCGGCCGTTAGCGGGCGAAGTCAGTGTCAATAATGTTCTAAGGAACTTCCCCGTGGAACGGAATCTGGGTGAACCCACTGATTTTCACAATGCTAACCAGCAGATATTCAACCTGTCTTTCTCCCATCTGTTCAATCAGCACTTACGGTTGAGCGCTATGTTCAACTCGGCATTGACCGATGAAAGGGCCGGTGGAGCTTATGCAGATTTCGTGAACGACGACGACGTGAAGCTCGGTATCCTCAACCGCACGCTAGAGACCAGCTTAATCGGGCTTAAGGTTGTCTCTCACCTTTTTACCTACGCATTCGAAATTAACCTATTGGGCAGATTCAATGCTCTGGGCGTCAAACACAACCTCCTTCTGGGAGGAGATTACTATCGCGAGGATGATTCTCAGACTTGCTGTAGCATCAGTGGTCTGCTCCTCGATAACATCAGCATTTTTGCGCCCGTGCACGGAGTGACGATCGGGCCGGTCAACCCCTCGTCAGGCTTCACCATCTACGGAACTCCCGGCTGGTACGGTGTGTATCTGCAGGATCAAGTCCAGCTTCGCGGTCACCTGTTTCTATTGGGAGGGGTGCGTTACGATTTGGCCCGCGATCATGCCAGCAGTATCTACGGCGTAGGAAACAGTAGCGATCACAGATTTACGCCCCGGATAGGAGTTCTTTGGCAACCACGGCAGTGGCTCTCGCTATACGGCAGCTACGTTGAGAACTTCGGGGCCAGCAACCGCGATCTCGTTGATCGCCACAACATGCCGTTGCCGACGGAAACTGCTCAACAGTGGGAAGTCGGCATCAAGGCCGCTGTCGGAAGACGTCTCCTCGGAACTCTGGCTCACTACAATCTCACAAAACAGAACATCGCGACCCCGGACCCGCTGTTTCCTCTCGATGGGCATCACGCTTTACCGATCGGTGAGGCTAAGAGCCGTGGAGTCGAACTTGACATAACCGGAACGATTACGCCTCGGTGGAATTTGCTCGTTGCTTACGCTCTCACCAATGCAAGAATCGTCAATGATCTATTTTTCGGAACAGCGGGAAATCGCTTGGCTGGCGTCCCAAAGAACGGCGGCCGCGTATGGGCGACTTACTCACTGCTAGATGAACCAAGGCGTTTGACGTTCGGCGCAGGCATCACGGCTCAGAGTGCGAATAAGGGAAAACATGACAAACGATTACCTCCTGCCCGGATACGCCACGTTTGGGGTTATGGCGAGCTATAGCTTGCCTGTGCGGAAATCAAATCTCACCCTTCAGGCGAATTTGAACAATCTACTCAATCGTTCTTACTTCGAGGCGAGTGGTGTCTTTGGACGGTCTCGCATCTTACCGGGAAGCCCGGTGGCAGTGATGAGCTCATTACGATTCAATTTTTGAGGCTGCATGTCGGATCAGACGAACAGGTTGTTATAGGTCACATAATCGGATTGGCCGCCAATGAGTGTCACGATCCTTCGTCTCTGCCGTCAGCTTTTGAGACACGGAGAATTCGGCCAGTGAAAGGCCAGCCGCCCGGAAGATGAGTTCGCATTCGACATAGCTACCGGTGCGAGCCATGAAATCGAATTTCTACGGGTTTCCGCCAGACCGGAGCGTCCGAACTGGTCGCTCACCAGACTGCTGGCATCGACTGGGCAGCCGACGGCAAGAGTCTTTGGATAGCCGGGAAACGTTCGCGCACGCCCGGATCTCGGGATTGCGCTCTGTTACACCTTCGAATGGATGGCCGAATCAAAGTGCGTTATGAGGATCAGAACCTTTGCTTTCTCGGCGGCATCCCTCGCCGGATGGCCATCATCTCGCCCTTCCAGTCACCTTGCCCAACAGTTCCAACGTTTGGTTGATGGAGAACTTCTGAAATCTGTGGCAGCATTCTACGGCCGTAGTGATGCCAGATAGGCTGCGATAGCCACCATGTCGTTCATTGTCAGCTTGAGCACGGGGATTTGCATTTGGTCGGTGGCACCGCCGCTGCGCGAACCGATTTGCAAATCGTAGAGCTGTCTCACTATGTAGCTGGGTGACCGTCCCGCAATGGAAGGCACGTTGTTCTGGCCGCGCAGATCGGGGCCGTGGCAACCGGAGCAAGGCATGGTGGTTCCGTCGCCGCCTTTGTTCACCAGAAAACGTCCTTTCTTCAAACTGCCCTTCGGAGCGTAGGCGATGAAACCTGAGGTGTCGTCACGCAGTTCGGTAAGCTTGAGATTTGTCGGCATCTCAATTACCCGGTTGCCAATTGGCTCCAGAATGTTAGGTTCATCCGGCACCAGCATCCAGCCGGCAGCATGAGTCTTTGCGACTTGAGTCGTCTCCACTACACGAATCCAAGGCTTGGGCTTCAGCGAGGCGAAGTAGTTCGCAGCTGCCTCGGCCTGCTCACCGTCTGCATGTTGCGCCACACCAACCATGTGTTTCACCGGCAGGAGTTCGGGTTCGGAGGTCTTGCGTGCCCCAGATTTGAAGGCCGCCATTTGCTGCGTGAGGTAGTCGGCTGGAAGACCGGTGAGACTGGCGTTTTCCGGACGTCCCTGGCCGTTCGGCAGGTGACAGTAGGCGCAGGCGTACAGGTTGGGCTTTTGTCCGCGGGCGACAATATCTGGCATCGGAGGATGCGATTCGGGATGCCAGTCGGGCACGGAGAAGAGGTCAGCGATCTGAGCCAGCGTGTACGACTGCGAGCTGTTGGGAACATGTTGCGGAGTGTTGCCGGTCGCCTCGGGTGGAGCGTTCGGAGGATCGACGGTGAAGGCCCAGTACGGGGGAGGCTGCTGCGAAGCGAGCTGCGGGCCTCTGCTCGCTTGCTGGGAGGGGCAATTGGCAACTATTGAGATGAGGGCGATGAAGAGCCTGACAAGGGTACGACGAGCCGGGATTTTCACGGATGGGATCATACGTGAGCGGCGCGCGAGAGGCCACGGGTCTCACACATTGAAGCATTCCCCTCTCAACTGGCGGGAATTGCCAACCTCGGCGGCATTGATGCTTGACCACTAATGTCCGCAGACCCGAACCCCGCTAAAAAACCCGGCGCTTCCACCCAATGTCGCGATTACTTCGGTAACAGTTCGAAGGCGGGATATTTCTCGAGCAATGGTAGGAACGCTTCCGGCGGCGATCCCGCAGGCACGGGGAAATAACCCTGTACTTCACGGCGGAAGGCATCAAGATAAGCCTTTAGTACAGCCGGCTTCTCTACGTCGGAAAGAGTCCGGAGGCGGAAGTTCTGGCGAAAACTTCGCCGCTTCAGTGTGATCTCACCTGCGGCCTCCGCATTGCGTACCCACTGTGTTCGTCCGCGCGGGGCGACCAGGAAACGCTTGCCGTTGAGTTCGAGCAGATCGATGGGCGTGGGGTAGAGTTTGCCGCTTTTACGTCCCCGGACTTGCGGCTAATAGTTGTAGTGAAAGCCCAACCCAAAGCCGACAAGATAGCCGAAGATGCGATTGAAGAACCTTTCACCGGCTGAGGGAGTGCGAAATTCAGGCATGACGTTGGGCATGAGTCAAGGATAGCGTGAACTGCGTGTAATGATCTGCCAGATCGGAATGCTTGCCGGGAGACTGTCGCACTCACCGACGGACGATATAAGCCACACTACGATTTGAAGGTGAGCCTGCCCGCTGGGCGCGAGTAGGCACCGGAATACTGCATTCAGCGCGAGCGGGCATCGGCTAAACTCGTAGCCGCCTAACTGCTAATCCCCTCCACTAAGCGAAAGAGCCGCCGGGCCCGCGCCACATCTCTTCCAATCTGCTCCTTCAGTGCTTCAATCGATTCGAACTTGTGTTCTTCACGCAGGCGCTTGAGGAAGATCAGCTCGACCTCGGTCTGCGCCAATAGCTCGATCGGATGGAAGTTCAGCAGATGGCTTTCGATGGCGAATGAGTCCGGGCCGAATGTCGGGCGCACGCCAACATTCGTCACTGCATCGAAGCACTCGCCATTGATGCGTATTCGGGTGATGTAAACACCATTGGCGGGAACCAGTTCGTCATAACGGGCCAGATTCACCGTGGGGACGGTGTAGCGCGTTCCGTAGCCACGCCCTCGACCCGGATTGGAGACGATGCTGAAGGGCCGTCCCAGCAACGCGCGCGCGCGGCCTAGGTGCCCCGCGGCTATCAAGCGACGAAGTTCGCTGCTGGAAACATGGTGGCCGCGAAGTAATTCTTCTGAATGGGTGTGAACATCGAAGCCCATCTCGCGCCCGAAGGCGGCGAGGGTTTCCACGTTGCCTTCGGCTTTGTGGCCAAAGTGGAAGTTGTAACCTTCGTGTACTTCGCGAGCATGTAGCACGTCCACCAACAGGTTGCGGGCGAAGTCGTGCGCTGACATCAGCGAAAGATCGCGGGTAAAGGGCAGCACCAGAGTGGCGTCAACGCCGGTATGCTCGAGCAGTTTCAGCTTCACCTCTAGCGGCGTGATGAGCTTTGGCGCGCTGTCGGGGCGCAGAATACGCAGCGGATGCGGTTCAAAGGTCACCGCTACCGCCTTGCCTCCGATGGCGTGAGCGCGTTGGGCCATGTGCCGCACCACGGCCTGGTGGGCGATGTGGACTCCATCGAAGTTGCCGACGCTGGCCACGGTGGGACCGTACTGCGCGGGTACTTCCTCAAGCTTGCGAAACACTTGCATCGTTGATGGGCACCTAAATTTCGAACTCGAGTTTCAGACCGTCGAACGAGAGGCGCACGGTCTCCGGCAAGCTGGCGTTGGTGGCTTCATGCGGCAAGTCATGCGACATATGGGTAAAAAACGTGCGCTTCGGCTTGAGCCGCTCGGCAATTTGCAGCGAATTCTCCAAAGTTGAATGCGTAGGGTGCGGATAATGCCGCAACGCATCGAGAATCAGGATGTCCAGACCTTCGAGTTGCGCCATCGTCTCCTCAGGAATGGAGCTGAAGTCCGTTAGATAGGCCGCTGAGCCGAAACGGTACGCCTGAATTGGATAGTCGCCGTGGTTCACCATCAGAGGAACAAACTTCGCGCCGAACAGCTCGACTGGACCGTTAACATTTCGAATCTCCACTTGCGCCAGTCCGCCGTACTTGTAGTCTCCTTCGAAGATGTAACGAAAGACACTGCGCAATACTCGGGCAGTGTTTTCGTCGACATACAGCGGAATCTTGCCTCCTCCCGTGACTCGCGGAAAACTCAGAGGACGTACATCGTCTAGGCCGAGGATGTGGTCCGCGTGCCCGTGGGTGTAGAGCACGGCATCGATGCGGCGAATCTGCTCGCGAATCGCCTGTTCGCGAAAGTCGGGCGAGGTGTCGATCAAAACGGTGCGGCCATCCCACTGCACCATGATGGAAGGACGCAGGCGACGGTCGCGCGGGTCAGCAGAAGTGCAAACCGCGCAGCCGCATCCGATGGTGGGAACACCCATCGAAGTACCGCTGCCCAGCACCGTAAGGATGGCCTTCATCCGTTGTTGTTACTTCGCATTAGGCGCGACGCCTTGGGGTGGGTTGGCGATCAGGTTGGTGACTTCGAGATAAGCCATGCGCAACTCATACAGCACGTTGCGCAGAGTGCTTTCTTCCCCGGGCAAAAGGTTGCCCTTGGTCTTGTCGTTCAGAATACCCAGAATGTCGATGGTCTGTCGTGCACCAATCAAGTCGAGCATGGGCTTCTCGCCTTGCGGAGCCGCCATGCCAAGCTGCATCAGCGCGGTCATGTAGAGCGAGGCGATGAACTTCTCGAAAGTCATCTCCAGGTCGCGCGCCTGGTCGCCTCTTCCCTCCTTGTCCAGCTCCTTCTTGATGCGATAGTCCATTTTCTTCGTCGAAGCGGCATAGGCGTCCGCGCCGGCCTTATGCTCGTCAGCGCTGGGAGCTTCGGCCTCGAGGTCCGGCGCTGTTGTCGACGAGGTTTCGACGTTCGGCGCCTCGGCGGCCTGCGTCACACCTTTTTTTTGCGCTTCGCTGGCCGCGCGTTCACGTTCTTCGGCTTCTACGACATCCTGCCGCAGCTCTCCGTCGCTGCTGAATAGGCGACGGTCGTTCACTACAAACCCTGATTGCTTTTCTTTCTCTGCCATAACTCCCCTGTATTAAAGCTGAAACGGAATCGCCTGTACTGTCGCAGCTTGCTCACCGACCCGCACCGTGGTGCCCGGCTTTTCGAACTCGCGACGCAAATATCCCAATGCCAGCGTGCGTTCACCAGTCGGGAATGGAATCCGGGCCGAGCTGGTGATTTCGCCGATGTTCCTGTCGGCTTCGGTAATCTTCGCTCCCACTGCCGGCGGCTCGCCCTCGAGCGTGAAGCCCGTGAATGTACGATGCAGAATGGCGCGGGCTCGGATACGCTCGACGATCTCCTGACCGATGTAGCAACCCTTTGTAAAGTTCAACGCGTGCTTCTGCTCGGTTTCCTGCGGGAGGGCACGCTGGGTTAAATCGATACCGTAACGCGGGACACCACGCGCCATCCGATACCACTCCAATGCTTGGCTACCTGCGGCTGTCGCGCCAGAGGCGATCAACGCATCCCACACTGTGGCGGTATGCTCCGGAGCAAACCAGATCTCGTAGCTCTCCCAGTTTGGGTGCGTACCGCGCGCAACCGTGATACCGACTTCTCGCCAGACAAGATCGCTCAGTTCGCCGGGGTCAAGCTGGGATACGCCGATGCCGACGGCTTTCAGGGTTTCAGCAGCCTTTGGGCCAGTGAGGCCCACGGCGGACAGCTTGTCGCTAATGTCAGCAACCTCCACATCATCCATGATGATGTAGTGATCGAACATCTCAGTAACCGCCTGTAACTGAGAGCGATCGCTCGTAACCAGCAAGTAGTCCCCGCGATTGTAGGCCACGAGATCGGCTACGATGCGGCCCTGGGCAGTCAGCAGGAAGCTGTACACTCCGTGCCCGACTGCAAGATCACGCACGTTGTTGGTTACCATGCCGTTGAGCCAGCGGACGCGATCTTCGCCGGTCAGCACCAGCTTGGACTGCCAGCTCATATCATGCAGGCCGCAAGCCTCCAGCAGTGCGCGGAACTCGGCCGCAGCATTGCCGAAAGAGGCCGGACTTTCCACCCCGCGGTACTCCCCGAGCCTAGCGCCCCGAGCCGCGAGCCTGTCTTGTAACGTCACAACACCCATACAGAACCTTTGATTATAGCGGGAGCCGAAGCGTCGTATCGCGGAAGCAGTCAGCTTATAGCAGTTAGCTCCTGTTTGACCCGTAACTCCTGGAGATTCCATGCCAATCCAGCTGGAGGGCCAAAGTGGTGGTCTTCTCTGATGGCCAAGGGCCGACAGCTAATTGCTAACTGCTCGCCTCATTGTTTATCGTTCCAACTCGTGACCACACGCAAACGCATTGCTGTTGTACCCGGCGACGGCATTGGCAAAGAAGTCATTCCTCTCGCAATTGAAGTGATACGCGCTTCGGGCGCGCCGCTGGACTTCACCGCTTTCGATTGGGGCGCCGACCGCTATCTGATCGACGGCACCACGATCCCACCCGACGGATTCGCCATGCTGGCGCGCGACTTCGATGCAATCTTCGTTGGAGCGCTAGGCGATCCGCGGGTGCCGACGAACATTCATGCCAAAGAAATCCTCCTGGGCATGCGCTTCCAGATGGATCTTTATGCCAATGTTCGTCCGGTAAAGCTGCTGGATGCCGCGCTGTGCCCACTCAAAAATGTGGTCCCCGAAAACGTGAACTTCACCGTCATACGTGAAAACACGGAAGGCGTCTACGCGGGCATGGGCGGCAACTTCAAGTTTGGGACCCCCGACGAGATTGCGACGCAGGAGGACATCAACACCCGCAAAGGTGTGGAGCGCGTGATTCGTTACGCCTTCGAGTACGCTGGCGCGAACAGTCGCCAGGGAGTGCTGATGGCCGACAAGTCCAACGTCATGACTTACGCTGGCGGCCTTTGGCAGCGGGTATTCAAGGAAGTCGCGGCCGAGTTCCCCGGAATCTCAGCCCAGCACATGTACGTCGACGCACTCTGCCTCCAAATGGTGCGCGAGCCGCAATCACTCGAGGTGATTGTTACCAACAATATGTTCGGCGACATCATTACCGATCTGGCCGCAGCGCTGCAGGGCGGGCTGGGCATGGCCGCCAGCGGCAATATTCATCCCGGACGGACTTCGATGTTTGAGCCGGTGCATGGCTCGGCACCGCCTATAGCGGGCAAGAATCAGGCGAATCCGATGGGCGCGATTCTCACCGGTGCAATGATGCTGGCGCACCTAGGCCTGACTGCCCAGTCGCAGAAAATCGAGGCTGCCGTGCTCGATGCAGTACGCGAGAAGAGGACCACGGCTGATGTCGGAGGCGCGTTGGGAACCAAGGAATCCGCCCGGTGGATGACAGAACGGGTGGGGAGATTGGATCAATAGAAATCGCCGCAGAGCACAAAACCAAGCGAGGCGCGTACTCCGGACGCGCCTCGCTTGGGAGGGCAGTAAAAGGGGAGGAAACCCTCCTAGGAAGCCGTTAAGTCCCCGCGACCTTTCCGACGAACCAAACCTAATTCAGTTGCAAATTTCGTATGTGATGTACATCACATGACAACCCAAACGAAAGTGCAGTTACCAAGTGACTGTGGGGGTGGCACGCGAAATCCGGCGTTCACACGGCCGCGCTCGCCTTCGTCTGCTTCGCAGCCTTCTGGGCCGCCGCCAATTGCCGCTTCAGTATTCGGAAGCCGGTATCGACCTGCTTTTCCTCGATTAAAAATGGCGGCAACATTCGGACGACAGTGTCTTGCGTGATGTTGATGAGCAGGCCGTCAGCCATTGCACCTTCGAGAATCGGTTTGCCCGAAATTGTAAGCTGCAGCGCCTGCATCATGCCCACACCCCGAACCTCGGTGGCAATGGAGTATTTGCCAACCAGCTCTTGCAGCTTGCTGGTCAGGTATGCGCCTACCCGACGCACCCGCTCCAAAAGATTCTCCTCTTCGAGTATGGCAAGGTACTCTAGCCCCAGGCGGCAGGCGAGGGGTCCGCCACCGAAGGTGGTGCCGTGACGACCAGGTGTGATGTGCTGCGCCAGCCAGTCTTTGGAGAGAAACGCACCCATCGGAAAGCCGGCGGCCATTGGCTTGGCAATACAGATCACGTCAGGTATGACGCCGAATTGCTCAAAAGCGAAGAGTCGGCCTGTGCGTCCCATGCCGCACTGGATCTCGTCGAAAATGAGTGCCGCACGGTGCTGATCAGCCAGGCTGCGGCAAGCCTGAAGATATCCCGCTGATGATTCGAAGATGCCGCCTTCGCCTTGGATGGGCTCGATGAAGATGCCACAAACCGTTTCGTCCATGGCGGCGCGTAATGCCTCCAGGTCGTTGCGGGGCACAAAGCGCACTCCCTCCAGCATAGGGTCAAAGCCTGTGCGGTATTTGTCCTGCGCGGTCAGCGCCAATGCCCCCATCGTGCGGCCATGGAAAGAGTTTTCCAGCGCCAGGACCCTGGTCTTGTGCGGACCGGTGGTTGCGTGCCCGGCGGCGCGCACCAGCTTAAGGGCGCCTTCAATGGCTTCGGTACCGCTGTTGGTAAAGAACGCGCGATCCAAACCGGACTTCTGGCAGAGCTTCTCCGCTAACGGTCCCTGATATTCGTTGTAGTAGAGGTTCGACAGGTGAACCACCTTGGCAGCCTGCTCGCGCATCACTTTGACGATGCGGGGATGAGCATGGCCGAGGGCATTCACTCCCAGGCCGGACAGGAAATCCAGATAGCGCTTGCCTTCGGTGTTGTACAGATACACGCCCTTACCTCGGACCAGCGCCAGGGGATAGCGGGCATATGTGTTCAATAGGTATTTTTGTTCGCGATCAACGATTTCCTGATAAGTATTCACGAAGACGGCCTCACCTGATGTTCATTCTAGTGCATTGCGGATGCCCACGAATTAGCTGAAGCAGGTGTTCGGATCAGCGAACTCCGCTGGGCGATCGCCGTCTCGCGTTTCGCGCCTGAACGCTCGATGTCCAATGCACTATGCGCGCAGCTCAGACCCTGTTACGCGAAGCACCACAACCCACCGCCTTCCGTGGATGGCTCTTTGCGGCATCGCTCTCCGCGCTATTTTGGGGCGGGTGCCTGACGGCAATCTGGCTGCTGTGCATCAGGTAGTAAACAGATCAAGTTGTGGTTTCGCTTGTCGGGGCCAACGTGATTCTGTCTAGTGCAATCGCAATCCCCATGCTGAAGAACAGCAGCATAACCAACGGCTCTTCTCCCAAGTTGTAGTGAACGAATGAGGTGAGGGCGAAGGCCACAAATCCCGCATAGATCCCGGTAGCCGTGCCCAGCGCAAAACGATTCTGGCGCCTGAGGCGGAGCGAGAGATGCGTCAGAAATACCACGTACGCTACACAGAACCAAAGCCATGCCAGCAACGCCGGAATCCCACGCTCGACGGCGATCTGCAGGTATGTCGAGTGAAAATGGCTTTGCACGTGATACTGGATAAATCCCCGAATATTCCATTCCAGCCAGTGAACTCGGACCGTCTCCATGCCGACGCCAAACCAGGGATGCTGCCGGATGAGGCGGAGACCATCTCCCCACATCAAAACGCGAAAATGAGTGCCAACATCACTACGGTCCAGCCAATGCAGGCCGCGGGTGCGTTGAATCCAGACAGTTGCTCCCGCCAGGATCAGGATAAGTCCCGCAATCGCTAGCCAGCGCTGTTTTCCTGCACTGATGAGGAGCAGTGTCAACAGGCAGCCAACCCCCAGGCCAGCAACGGCGGCTCGAGTTTCCGTGGCAAACAGAGCTGCGGTTATGCTTAAGAATGCAACAGCGGAGCAGACGATTAGCAGCGGTCTATTGCGATCGGCGGACAAAAGCAGTGCCCAGGCAAGGCAGCCGACCTGCATTAGCATTTCAGCGAACACGACATAGTGTCCCAGAGTACCCTGAGCGCGGTAGGGCCTGCCGCGAGTCAGTTGCATTTGTGGTTTACCCAGGCCGGAGCGAACGAAATCATCGGGGGTAGCCACAACTATTTCTTGCCAAGTGCTGAGATAGGGGATGTACTTAACCGGAACCCGGACCGCTGCGGGCCGCTCTGCCAAAGTGCGCTGCATTTGCTCAGGAGTGTGAATATTACGGCCGGCAATCGAGGTGACGATGGAATCGGCACGCATTCCCATCGCTACCAGCCGAGACGATGGAGAGAGCTGCATTCGTACCCCGATGCCATAGGCGTACTGCCAGCCGGTAAACAGAGCAGCGACGAATCCGGAAAACACCAGCAGACTGACAAGCCATCGGACCTGGGAGAGGCGCCGAAGATTCTGCGCCACAACAATACCTGCCAGAACGAGGCAGACCAGTTTCATGCGGTCCCAACTCAGATAGGGCTCGGGGGACAAGATGGTCGAGATCGCGCTCAGGCTCACGAAAGCCAAAAGTGGCGCTGTTAAAGGCTGAGGAAACGGCCGCGCGCGTTCGATGAGGAGCTTCAGCAGCCACAACACCAACGCGATCTTCCACGAGCGTTCTGCGCCCTTGATAGAGAATGGCAGGGCCAAGGCGAAAAGCGCCAGAAAGGCGAAAATAGCGCGGTCGAGTCCTACGACAGCACGAGAGGCTCTGCTGCCATTGTCGATGTGAGACTCTTGCATGTTTTTGGGCAGACTTTCGCGCCGTTGATCAGTCCAGCGTGAATTCTTTACAGCACAATCAATTGGTCCGGTGTGTCTATCTTAACCGCAAAGGATGATTGCTAATTTGAGGCTTGAGGAAATCCGCAGTCGCCGACATCTATGATCAAAGTGCCACCAATGTTTGCATCTGCGACATTATCTTCCCCGACCGAAAGCTAAATCGATTGGGTTCAGCGTGAACGACTCAGGGCGCAATTGAATCTTGTCAAATTCTGGCTTTGCTCAGCCAGAGTGGAATTAGGCTCGCGACAACCGTTGTACAATTGTATGTTGCATTTTTGCCTTTTGCGTGTTCAACGCCAAATTGTAAGATCGAAGCGGCTCGTTGCTTGCATCGATGTGAAGAAGTCTGGCTGGCAGGCGACCTGCGGCGACCATTCCTCCGGAGCAGTTCAAGGCAAACTGGTTCGTGTTTGATCGAAGATCCAAACTGCTGAGCACCGTCACGCTATTGCAAGACGTTGCCATTACGGCAAGCGCTTTTGTGGTGGCGTACTATCTGCGCACCCTGCTGGTCCATGTCGATTTCCTCGATCGGCATCTTCCTCCCATCTATCCGTTCTCTCATTACGCCTCACTGATGGTAGCGTTTCTGGCGGCCTGGGCGCTGGTCGGATACGCCTCGAAGTTTTACCGCGACCTCGAGATGTCAAACCCTATCCAACTGGGGCTCAATCTGCTGAACCAGTTGGCAATCGTACTGCTGCTGGTGTATGCGGGACTTTACCTGTTGCGTCGGGACGACATCAGCCGGACGTACGTTCTTTTGGTCGGAGTGGTCGATTTCACCCTGCTGGTGCTTGGGCGCTACGTCTCGTACAACGGTATCGCCTGGATGCGGCGGCGTTTGCACCGTTACCACTACTTCCTGATTGTGGGTTGCGGCACGCGTGCGCATGAGATGGCCGGATTGATCGAAGAGAGCCGAGGCATGGGGCTGCGGCTAGTCGGATTTGTGGATCCGAATAGCGACGAGTCGAAATTGGGCGACTGGTTCGGCCGCTACGAGGTTTTTCCCGTCGGGCAGATGGAGAAAGTACTGGAAGATCACATCATCGACGAAGTCGTGTTTGCCGTCAGCATGCAGGAACTGGCGCGGCTTGAGCCGGTGATGTCGCACTGCGCCAACGTCGGTGTGAAAACGCGAGTGCAACTGGAATTCCTGCCCTCACCTTATTCGCGCATTTACCTCGAGAATTTCCGCGATGTTCCGCTGCTGAGCCTGTCGACTGCTCCGGAGAGCGAACTGCTACTGCTCCTGAAGCGGGTAGCTGACGTGGTGATGTCGGTACTCTCGCTGGTGCTGCTGTCTCCCTTGATGCTGGTGATCGCGGCGGCGATTCGCATTACCTCGCCGGGGAGCGTGTTGTTTCGTCAAACTCGTTGCGGATTGGGCGGGCGGAAGTTCACACTCTACAAATTCCGGTCGATGGTGAACAACGCTGAGCAACTCCGGGCCGAGCTCCACCAGCTTAACGAGCGTGACGGGCCAGCCTTCAAGATCAGCGACGACCCACGAATTACGCCGGTAGGGCGAATTCTGCGGCGCTTCAGCCTTGACGAGCTACCGCAATTGTGGAATATCCTCCGCGGCGACATGTCGTTTGTCGGTCCCCGTCCTGCCATTCCGGGCGAGGTGGAAAGATACGAACCCTGGCAGCGCCGCCGGCTACGCATGCGTCCTGGCTTGACCTGCATCTGGGTGCTCGAGGGACGCAGCGACATGGATTTTCACCGCTGGATTCAGCTTGATCTCGCATACATCGACAACTGGTCTCTGTGGCTGGATTGCAAGATCTTCTTCCGGACCATTCCCATCGTTATTTCGGGCAAGGGTGCATACTAAGGGCTGATGGTCTCAGTCCTTATCGTGACGTGGAATTCCGCGCGCTATCTCGAAGCTTGTTTCGCTTCTATTGACCAGCAAGACTATCCGAACTTCGAGGTCATTGTGGTGGACAACGGCTCGGATGACAGCACGCGCGACATTTTGCGCACGCGTAAGTCCGTCTGGCGCGTCATCTACAACCAGTCGAACGTCGGCTTTGCGGCGGCGCAGAATCGGGCACTTGGTGCAGCTCAAGGCGATTGGCTACTGTGCCTGAATCCCGACGTGATATTGGCCCGCAATTTTGCGCGCAGCTTGGTTGAGGCCGGCGAAGCACATGGTGAAGCCGGCTCGCTGTGTGGGAAGCTTTTGCGCTGGGACCCCGACGGCAAAGCTGAATTCACACGCACGATCGATTCCACGGGAATTTACTTTACCCGCAACATGCGGCATCTGGATCGCGGCGCAGAAGAACAGGACGCCGGGCAATACGAGCGCGAACAGTGGGTGTTCGGAGCAACGGGCGCCGCGGCAATGCTTCGGCGTTCGTTCGTGGAGGCGGTCTCCGTGGAGGGACAGCTGTTCGACGAAGAGTTTTTTTCGTATCGCGAGGACGCCGACCTCGCCTGGCGAGGCCAGTTGATGGGCTGGAAGTGTCTCTACGTGCCGCAGGCGGTGGCCTGGCATGTTCGGCGCGTTACCCCGGAAAGGCGCGAGCGTCTGCCGCACGAAATCAATTGGCACTCGGTAAAGAACCGCTTTCTGATGCGGGGAAAGAACGCGTCCGGCTGGTTATGCCGGCGGCTGTTCTGGCCGGTGCTGACGCGCGATTTGACGGTGCTCGGTTACGCTTTGCTACGCGATTGGCGGATGCTCAATGCGATCGCGTATCCACTGCGGAATTTGAGCAGCGTGCGCAGGAAGCGGGCTGTCGTCCAGACGCGGAGACGCGTATCGGACGGCAAGTTACTGTGGTGGTTTTCCGACGCACCGCGAGCGATTGATTCTGAGGGCGCAGTTCCGGCCTCGGTAACCAATGGCAGGTCCACCGCCGAGGGCCGGCCTTGAAAATCGCCATTGTCGGGACCAGGGGAATCCCAAATCGTTACGGTGGGTTCGAGCAATTCGCCGAGAAGCTCAGCTCGCAGCTTACAGACCGGGGGCACTTCGTGACGGTATATTGCCGGAAACCGTTCACGACTCCCGAAGACGTATACGATCGGCGGGTCCGGCGGGTCATTCTTCCCAGCATTCATCAGAAGCACCTGGACACCTGGTCCAGTGGCCTGATTTCCTGTATTCACGCGGCCTTCAGCGACAATGACCTCGTCTTGCTGTGCAATGTGGCCAATAGCCCGTTTGCGTGGTTTCCGCGAGTACTCGGCAAACCGGTCGTTCTGAACGTGGATGGCCTCGATCGCCGGCGCGGCAAATGGAATGCCCTGGGCCAGGCTCTGCTGCACCTTTGCGAGTGGGTCTCGACCTTCACGCCCACACATGTCGTTACCGACGCCAGATCGATCCACGATTATTACCGTCAGCGATATGGCAAGGATTCGACCGTAATCGGGTATGGATCGGATGTACCGCAAAAGGAGTTGAGTCTCGAACCTTATGACTTGCAGCATGACTTGCAACCGGAACGATATGTGCTTTATATCAGCCGGCTGGAGCCGGAAAACAATCCTGAGCTGGTGCTCGCCGCCTGGCGCAAAGTACGGACGGATTGGCCACTGGTCATGGTAGGCAATAACCGCTACGACTCAGGGTATGAGGAGCGCCTGCGTCAGCAGGCGGACGAACGTGTGCGATTCACCGGAGCCGTTTACGACGATGGATACTGGGCGCTGCAAAAGCACGCAGGAATCTTTGTTTTCGCCTGCGAAGTGGGTGGCGTGCATCCGGCGCTGATTGAAGCGATGGCTTCGCAGACGGCGGTGTTGTCGCTGGATTCTTCGGAGAACAACGAAACCGCCGGCGATGCCACGATTCGCTACGGCAAGTCGCCGGACGAGCTTGCGCGAAAGTTGCAAGCTTTGCTGGACGACGAGGAGGCGCGGCGACATTGGGCCGCGCGAGCAGTGGAGCGGGCGGATCGTATGTTTTGTTGGAAAAGAGTGGCGGAGCAGTACGAAAAGTTGTTCGCCGAGTTGCTCGGTCGGGGTTAGGATGCGCCGAGTGTTTCGCATGCGACCTGGCAGTAAGCACGAACCGCCGAGCGTCGGTTAATGCCGCCCGGCACACCCGCTAACGCGCTTGCAATTATGCGCAGCAGCATTCCCGCAATGATGCCGGCGCGTAAGACGAGAACGCTTACTCTAGAGAAATGCTTGGCGGCGTAGCGCAGCATATTGGCGTACCAGAATACTTGACGGTCGCGAAACCTGAGTTGTCCTACGCTGTGGGCGCCGTCGTGTTGAAACCTCGCTACCGGACAGTACACGATTTTACCGCCGGCTTTTTGGATCCGCGCGCACAGATCCACGTCCTCAAACCACACAGGAAAGAACCGCGAATCCATACCGCGCAAACTCTCCCAAATCTCGCTCTGAATGGCCAGACACGCACCAGCAGGCTGCTCGACCGGTTGCTCGCGGGAATAGTCTGCGTCAAGACAACGATAGCTGCGATTCACTGGGTTCGACGGCCAAAACTGATTGATGCCCAGGACTTCGAACAGCAAGCTGGCCAGTGTGGGCAGCCGGCGGAATGCGAAACCTTTGGCGGGGCAATCGCTCTGCAAAAGCGCGCCGCCCACGGCGGCAGCTCCGGAGCGAGTGAGACAAGTCAAAAGTTCATCGAGCGCTCCTGACTCTGCAATGGCATCAGGGTTCAGAATCAGCAGCACATCACTAACCGCGGCACGGGCGCCGACGTTCACACCCGCCGCAAATCCTAGATTGCGATTGAGTGACAGGACTTGCAGGGGGATCTCGCCTGCGAGTGACTCCAGTCGGCTGAGGGTGTCGTCGTGGGAAGCGTTGTCAACAACGATGATTTCGCAATCCTGCGGGGCCAGCGCCTTCACGCAGGCCTCGATATGCGCACTCGAGTTGTACGTCACGATGATGACCGAGCAGCGAGGCATAGATTGGAATCACGGATTATAATCTTCGCTTCGTGGAGAATCGGCCCGCGCTGATTTTCTGCGGTCCAATCCCCGAGGCCCCGTTTGCAAATTAGCGAGAGTTCCCTGTCCGGAGTGCTGCTGATCACCCCGCGCGTCTTTGAAGATGCGCGCGGTTTCTTCGTGGAAACCTACCGTGCCGACGCGCTGGCTGGCGCCGGAATCCATGAAACTTTCGTGCAGGACAACCATTCGCGTTCGGGACGTGGCGTCCTGCGAGGATTGCACTATCAGCTCAAGAGGCCGCAGGCTAAGCTGTGCCGGGTAGCGCAGGGCGAAGTCTTCGATGTCGCCGTGGACATCCGAGTGGGTTCGCCGCACTTCGGTAAGTGGGTAGGTGCGGTGCTTTCAGCTGCGAATCGACAGGCGCTGTATATCCCCGTCGGTTTCGCCCACGGCTTTGTTGTCCTCTCGGAATCGGCAGATTTTCTATACAAATGCAGTGATTATTTCGACGCCGCAGACGACTGCGGCGTTCTGTGGAATGATCCGGATATCGGTATTGATTGGCACGTCGACTCGCCCATTCTTTCTGCCAAAGATCAACGCAATCTGCCGCTCGGTCAAATTCAACGCGATCGCCTCCCCGTTTATCGACCATGAGCCCCCGCATTCTCGTCACAGGAGCCACCGGCCAGGTGGGCTGGCAACTGCAGCGAACCCTCGCACCATTAGGCGAGGTCGTTGCCTGGACGCGTGCGCAGGTGAGCTTCGTTGATCCGCAAGAAGTGGCGAGTGGGATCAGACAGATTGCTCCCGACGTTGTCGTGAACGCCGCCGCCTACACCGCTGTTGACAAGGCAGAGAGTGACCCGGAGGCGGCTCAGGTTGTTAATGCCGTGACACCAGGGCGCATCGCCGAGGAACTCGCCCGCACCGGTGGACTGCTGATTCACTATTCCACCGATTACGTCTTCGACGGCGGCAAGACTGGACCATACGTCGAAGATGACGCGACAGGCCCTCTGAACGTTTACGGAAAGAGCAAGCTGGCAGGCGAGCACGCCATTGCAACTAGTGGATGCCGGTACTTGATCCTGCGGACCTCCTGGATATACGACATTCGCGGCAAGAACTTTCTCCGCACGGTTTTAAGACTGGCGCGCGAAAAACCTGAATTGCGGATGGTAGCCGACCAATACGGCGCTCCCACATGGGCAAGAACGATTGCTGAGGCCACCGCTCAGGTCGCAGCGCAATGCCTGTCAGCAGGGTCGAGCGCAAGCGGCATCTTCCATCTGTCTGCCGCCGGCGAGACTTCCTGGGCAGGCTTCGCTCAACAGATACTGGAAGAGTATGAGGCGTTGGCCGAGTGGCCGGCGGATACCGGTGAATGGGGAGCACCGTTACTCGCCGATCGCGTCGTTCCCATATCGACTGACGAGTTTCCCACCGCGGCTCGACGACCAGCTAATTCCGTTCTCTCCAACGAAAAGCTCGCGAGCCGATTCGGGTTGCGATTGCCTGATTGGCGGGTTCAACTCAGGTTGGCGCTGCAAGATGCAGTTCGCTGACCTGCAGTGCATCCGACAGGACGTCTTCACCAAGAAAAAGGGCAGCTTGATAGGCTGCCCGACGAACCAGAGTCTGCAATTTTGTTATTGCACCAGTACGTGCTTGGCCGTGTCGCCCCTGAAGGTCATTTCGATCAGCACGTGCTCATTCTTCGCATTCTCGGTATAGCGCTGCTCGGTGGTCTTCGCCTTCTCACTGAGTTGAACCAGGCTGCACTTCGCTTTGACCTCAGTCTTACCGTTGGCCGACTTGAAGATCATAATGTGCTCGGCGCCCTGCATCTCGTGAATGATCTTGTAGTCGCCTGCCGGTAACAGAGTCCCGCCAACCACGGTCGGAGCGGAGAAGGTAATCTCATACTTCGGAGCAATTCCCATCGGGTTGTCTTTGGCCACCAGCAAAGTGGTCGCGCCGACCACGAAAATGGCTGCAATCAGCACGGCTAACATACGTTTATGACAATTCATAAATCCTCCATGAAGGCCGCTATTTAGCGGTACGTAATAATCCACCATCAGTGTAGGGTCGTGTCATCAAAGTGGCAGTGAGATACATCACAATCGGGTGTGAGTGTGAAGCATTTGTTTCACTTGGCTAAACACTGTTAAGAACTGTAAAGGTCAGATTTCGAAATCGGGAAGGCTCGTTTCGCCGCCAGCAGACGACAAAGATAACCTTCGCAGAGTGCGCTGCAGCGAATCGGCCATGCGTCCGAAATTATGACGACTCATGGTGTCCAGCAGATCACCAGCCAGAAAGATGAGCGAGCCATTGAGCCGTACCTCGCCGTGCCATTGAATTTCCGTCATCCCGTCAACCGGGGTGATACGGAATCCGAGTTCGAACTGTAGCGGACTGCCAGCAATAACTCCGTGCCCACGATACCCGACCCGGTGTGGGCGAGAGGCTTCGCTCAGCTCCATAGACAAGTTGATGCGACCGTTGATTCGGCCGATGTCAAGTAGGGTCCTAATGGTGAAGTGCGTGGCATCCTGCATGGTCATGCTTTCGAGATCAGGAAGGAGCGGCGCAAAGCGCTCTGGCGTGGACAGAAGATTGAAAGCTGCTTCTGGATCGCACCGAACGACAAATGTGCCGGAGTGGGTCACTCATGAAATCGTAGCAGGCCACACCTGCGGGGGATGTCTCGTGCGCCGCGGTAGACTCAGGGTATATTGGCACTCGGCCAAAGTCCTCATGAATGACCAGTCTTCGCTTACGATGCAGGAATTTCGCGCGGCCCTGGGGCGATTTGCCTCCGGGGTCACAGTGATCACCGTGGAGACGCCCGGCGGGGACATTCACGGTATGACGGCCAGTTCTTTCTGCTCTGTCTCTCTGCGACCGCCTCTTGTGCTTGTGTGCATCGACCACCTGGCCGAGACTTACCTGCACGTGCGCGAACGCGCGCGTTTCGGCGTGAGTATTCTGCGAGAGGAACAGGAGGCGTTGTCGGAATTCTTTGCCGACCCCGAGCGCAATTCTGACGCTGCGCGGCGTCTTGACATTCGTTACAAACAGATGAAGAGTGGGGCGTGGGTGGTGGAGGGTACTCTGGCCAACCTGGACTGCGTCGTCGTACAAGCCCTTGCCGCCGGGGACCACACCATCTTTGTTGGTGAAGTGAAACAAGTTAGCGTGGCTGAGGGGTCGCCGCTGCTGTACTTCCGTGGTCGCTACGGGGCACCGCACACCACAGCGAAAAGTCGACGTTCATAGGCCCTCTGAACCCGTCGACCAGGGTGCGAGGAAGTTACTTTCTGCGCTATGCTTCCAGAATATCCTTCCGCGAGAGGGTCTCGCGCTGAGGTCTGACTGTGCCGGTAAGAGCCTTTAAGCGCTCAACGCCACAGAGTCTGCCGGGCTCTGGAGTGGCCTCGTACCTACGTTTGGTTCGCGAGGGCGAGATGGTGTCGCGCGAGGCCGCCGTTCAGCTGTTACGGTGCGACCGCGCGGTACTGCCGGACGTGCTGGAGACCGCCTGTTTCCTCAAAGAGCAATATCGACCCGGCCTTATTACCTACTCACGTAAGGTGTTTCTCCCGCTGACCAATCTGTGCCGCGACTACTGCGCCTATTGCACGTACCGGCGCGATCCGGGGCAGCCGGGAGCGCACACCATGACTCCGGACGAAGTGCTGGATGTGGCTCGCCGAGGCGAAGCCCTGGGCTGCACGGAAGCGCTGTTTTCGCTGGGCGACAAGCCGGAAGCGGAGTTTTCCGAAATGCGTCAGCTGTTGCGCAAACGAGGTTACCGCAGCACACTTCACTTCCTGGAGGCAATGTGCGAACTGGTACTACAGGAGACCAAGCTGTTGCCGCACTCCAATCCCGGCCTGATGAGCGCCAACTGGATTGAGCGTCTAAGTCACACCAATGCCAGCCTCGGATTGATGCTGGAAACGACGAGCCCAAACCTGATGCAACCAGGTAGCGCGCATGAGAAGGCGCCTGACAAAGTCCCTTCACTGCGCCTGAAGACCATCGAGGATGCCGGCAAGCTAGGCGTGCCGTTCACCACCGGAATCCTGATAGGAATTGGCGAAACGCTCGAAGATCGTGTCGATTCCCTGCTGGCCATCAAGCGTCTGCACGAGCAATACGGTCATGTACAGGAAGTCATCGTGCAGAACTTTCGGGCGAAACCCGACATTCCGATGGCGAACTCGCCCGAACCGGATACAGAAGACCATTTGCGAACCCTGGCGGTGGCGCGCCTGGTTCTGCGCGACATGAACATCCAGGCCCCACCAAACCTCAGCGACGATCACTATGAAGACCTCTTGCGAGGGGGAATTGACGATTGGGGCGGAGTGTCGCCCCTGACGCCCGATTACATCAACCCGGAAAAACCGTGGCCGCACCTCGATGAACTGAAGCGGCGGACCGAAGCCGCGGGGCAACAACTTCGTCAGCGGCTGCCCGTGTATCCTGAGTTCGTATCGGGCATGATTGATCGCGGTGGGCTCCTGGCCGGACGCCTGCTGGCGGCCTCCGACGATCACGGCTATGCGAAGGCAGCGTAGATGGTAGTTGTGCTCTCAGGCGGTACCGGAGGCGCCAAGCTGGTGCAAGGCTTGAAGCACGTCGTGCCCAACGAGAGCCTCACGGTCATCGTTAATACCGCCGACGACCTGCGGTGGTGGGGCCTGCACGTCTCCCCCGACGTCGATTCGATCCTGTATGCCCTTGCAGACGCCATCAGCCCGGAGCGGGGCTGGGGTCTGGACAACGAGAGTTTCCGCTGCCTAGAGCGCATGGAGCAACTTGGCCAGCCGGCGTGGTTTCGGCTAGGTGACCTCGACCTGGCCACTCATCTGGTGCGCACCAATCTGCTGTGCGATGGCGAATCGCTGAGCGCTGTTACGGCAGAGCTGGCGCGGCGAATGGGCATCAGAACTCGTGTTTTGCCAATGTCGAACGACCGCGTTGCCACCATGCTAGACACTCCCCTGGGGACCCTGAACTTTCAGGAGTATTTCGTCCGCGAGCGTCACCAGGTGGAAGTGCGCGCTGTGCATTTCGAAGGAGCCGAGAGGGCCAAACCGGCGCCGGGAGTGCTTGAATGCCTCCATTCCGCCGACGTGATCATTCTGGCTCCCAGCAATCCGGTGACCAGTATCGGCCCGATTCTGGCCGTACCCGGAATGCGCGAGGCGCTGCGGCAAGCCTCGGCCCCGGTGACCGCCGTCAGCCCGATCATTGGTGGCGATGCATTCTCCGGCCCGGCAGGCACTCTGATGAAACGTAAAGGATGGCCCAGCACCATCGCCGGGGTGGCGCAAGCTTATGAAGATTTTCTCGACATTTTGATTGTTGACATGGCCGATCATGCCGACGCCGATCACCTGCGCGAGGGCGACCTGCACGTCCTCTGCGCCAATACCATCATGAAGACGCCGCAAGATAAGCAGGAACTCGCGCGCTTTACCCTGCACGCCGCGATGCAAGCGCGTGGAGCGAAGATCTAGGACCATGCCCACCGCCCTGCTGATTCCAGTCAAGACCATGGGCAACGCCAAACAGCGGTTGGGCGACGCCTTCGACCAGTATCATCGCACGTTGTTAGCTGAGGCGATGCTGCGCGACGTACTGACTGCGGTCAGCGGCGTGGCCGACCGCGTCGAGGTGTTTCTGGTGACGGGAGACCCGCAGGCGCAATCGTTGGCCACACAGTTCAAATTTGGCATCATCGAAGACCGTCGCAACGAAAGCGAGACAGCCGCCATCGAAATGGCGAGCGGGTGGTGCGAAGATCGCGGCTACAACGCCACGGTTGTAATTCCGGCAGACATCCCGCTGATTACGAGCGCCGAGCTCCAGGAGGTTTTTGATGCGGCCCCGCCTCAGGGCGCCGTGTTCGTTCCCGCCTACGATCGCCGGGGAAGTAACTGCGTACTGCGCAGGCCGGCAAACATTATTCCGCTTCGCTTCGGCAACGACAGCTTCCTCCCACACTGCGAGAGCATGAGGAAAACCGGCAAGCCGCTGGTGATCCTGGAAATGTCGGGTATCGGGCTCGACATCGACAACCCGCACGAACTTGAGCTCCTTTTGCAGCGCCAGGGAGAGACTCATTCACAGCGCCTGCTGCGAGAGTTGGGCTACACGGTCCAGTCGACTTCATCTCTGGGAGCGGCCGGCTGATGCCGCGAAAGCCAGCTTCTGTAGAAGATGCTTACAAAGAAATCCGCGTCATACCGGTCATGGGTATTGGCGAAGTGACACCTAGTGATTCCGTCGCCGACCTCATCGTCGATGCCCTGGTCCTTGGAGGTCGTCGCCTGCAAGAAGGCGACATTTTGGTGATCAAGCACAAAATCGTTGCCAAGGCGGAAGGGCGGACCGTTGCACTGGACGAGATCAAGCCATCGGGGACTGCCCGACGTTTCGCGCGAGAGAACGGTGTTGATGCGCGTGTGGTCGAACTGGCGCTGCGAGAGGCGAAGCGGGTTGTGCGCAAAGAGCACGTGCTGATCACCGAAACAGCTCATGGATTTGTGTGTGCCAACAGCGGCGTCGATGTCTCCAACGTCGATGGCGGCAAAACGGCGGTGTTGCTTCCGGCCGATCCGGATCGGTCTGCCGCGACAATCTCCCGAAAGATCAAAAAGCGCACCTCGCTTCACGTCCCTGTGATCATCGCCGACAGCTTTGGTCGCGCCTGGCGCGAAGGCTTGAATGAGGTGGCGATCGGTCTGTCTGGAATGGTGCCGTTGCACGACTACCGTGGCCAACGCGACCTTTACGATTACGAGATGCACGCAACAGAAGAGTGCGTGGCCGACGAACTGGCATGCCTGGCTGGGCTGGTGTGCGGAAAAAATAAGTCCATTCCGGCTTGTATAATTCGAGGTTATCGCTACCGTCGCGGCAGCGGCACGGCCCACCAGATCGTACGTCCCGCCGCGAAAGACTTGTTCCGCTAGTTGGTCAACCGAGAGAGCATTTCGTGGCACAGGGCCGCGAAACGGCTAACCTCAGGAGGCAAGAAGCGATGGTTCGACCGAGTTGGTGCGACCGGCGAGCGCTGCAGGAGAGTCGCTGGGAAGATGTCTGCGACCGAATCTCGCCCGCTGTTCGCAACGCGCTGGAGCAAGTTCTGACATCCCTCGACGGCGGGGTTCTGGGCCGTGATCAATGCCTTCTCCTGGCGGGCGTCAGCGCCGATGATCTCTTCGGGCTTGCTGTTGCCGCCAACGAAATCCGCCGGCAATTAGCGGGACAGGTCATCAGCTACATCATCACCCGCAATATCAATTTCACCAACGTCTGCTTTGTCGGTTGCAAGTTCTGCGCCTTTAGTGTTTCCCCGCGTGATGAGACGGCATACTTTCTCACGCCGGATCAGGTTGGCGAGAAGGCACGTCAAGCCGCGTCCTGGAGCGCGACCGAAGTCTGCATACAGGGCGGGCTGCCGCGCAATCTTCCGCCGTTTTACTACCGCGACGTGCTGCGGGCGGTGAAGGCCGCCGCGCCGTTCATACACATTCACGCCTTCTCGCCAATGGAAATCACCTACGGCGTGGAACTCACCGGCATGAGCTTACGCGACTATCTGCTGATGCTGAAGGGAAATGGCCTCGACACTTTACCGGGCACGGCCGCTGAAATTCTCGACGATTCCGTTCGCCTGGTTTTGTCGCGCAACAAGCTCAGCACCGCGCAGTGGATCGACGTCATTCAGACCGCGCATGAATGCGGCATTCGCAGCACCTCAACCATGATGTATGGCCATCGCGAGACGACCGAGCACTGGGTAAACCAGCTCCTCCTGCTTCGCGAAATCCAGTCGCGAACAGGTGGCTTTACGGAGTTCGTACCTCTCGGCTTCATTCACGAGAAAACGCTTCTATATCAACAGGGTTTAGCGCGCTCCGGAGGAACGCTCGAAGAGCACATCAAGGTGCATGCGCTGGCGCGGGTGATGCTGGCTGGCTCTATCAACCATATTCAGGTGTCATGGGTGAAGCTGGGCCGCGAAGTCTCGCAACTGGCGCTGCTGGCCGGCGCTGACGATTACGGCGGAACGCTGTTCGAGGAGAACATCTCTCGTTTGGCTGGCGCTACCGCTGGGCAGTACGTGTCGGCGGCCGAGTTCCACGAGCGTATCCGTGAGCTCGATCGCATTCCGGCGCAACGCAATACCACCTACACAAAATACTTCGACTCTCCTGCTCCGACGGTGCCTGAGCCGGTCGCCACAGGAGACGCCGCTTGATTGCGATCGTCGGCGGCACTGGCCCTGAAGGTTCGGGACTGGCGCTGCGCTGGGCGCGTGCCGGCGAGCAGGTCGTGATTGGTTCGCGCGATGGAGCCCGCGCCCAAGCCGCCGCTGCTCAAATTGCCGAGAAGGCAGGCGCCCTCGGCAGCGTCGAAGGGGTGGAGAACGGTGTCGCCGTAAAGATGTGCGACACAGTAGTGGTAACTGTTCCTTTCGCGGGACAGGCCGACCTGCTCAGGCAACTCAAGCCGGCTTTTCGCCAAGGCACGGTACTGATCGACGCAACTGTGCCGCTGGCAGCCGCGGTCGGAGGGCGCCCGACCCGCATGTTAGGTGTATGGCAAGGCTCTGCCGCAGAGCAGGCGGCCGAGATTGTGGGCAAGAACGTAATAGTCGCGGCAGCCTTTCACAGCCTCTCGGCCACGCTGCTCGATTGCGATCGTGATGTGGATTGCGATGTCATTGTCTGCAGCGACGATGACCGCGCGCGGCAGGTTGCTTCCGAGCTGGCGGTAAAGATTCCCGGCGTTCGCGCCATCGACGGCGGCAAGCTGGAGAACGCCCGCATCGTCGAGTCGATTACGGCGCTACTGATTACCCTGAACCTCCGACACAAGGTTCACGGCGCGGGCATTCGCGTCACCGGGCTGGGAATCTAGTACTTGGCACTCAGCCGTTAGCCCTTAGCTTTTAGAACGCTGGGCTGAGTGCTAAGTGCTCTGTTCTAGCCACCGGCCACTAGCCACCTGACCTCACGCCTCCCTCAAGGCCTTCGTAATCGGCATCTGCGACGCGCGCACGGCGGGCAACAGCCCACCGACAATGCCCATTATGACCGCGAACATCAGACCCACCGTCACAATCTGCGGTGTGATTTTGAAGGCGAACGCCAACTCGCTGAAGCTTTGCGTCTGTCCTGTGCCGGCGGTGAAGCCGTTCATAGGCACAGCAAGCAGGCATCCGATAATGCCGCCCACTAGCGCCAGAAGCATCGATTCCATCACGAACGATAGCAGGATGCTGAGGCGCGAGAATCCCAGCGCGCGCAACGTGCCGATCTCGCGCGTACGCTGGGAAACGATGGCGTACATCGTGTTCATTGCCCCGAACACAGCGCCAATGCCCATCACGATGCCCACGAAGGCGGCCAATATCTTGAGGGCCGTAGCGATGCCGCCTGCCTGATTTTCGTAATACGCACGTTCCGAGTCGGCCTGCACTTGCATCTGGGGATTGGCGCGCAAGTCTTTGTCGAAGCTCGACAGTACGGCCGGATTGGTAAGCCGTACCGTAAGCGACTCGCAGCCGCCATTGCGACCCACGGCCGGACCCATAGCGTTGTAGTCACCCCACATCTCGCTCTCGAACGAGCTGCCGTCTGCGGTGAACAATCCGACTACCTTGAATTCCTTGCGTTGCACCTTGACCACATCGCCGATATTGAGTCCATTCACACGCTCGGCAATCTTTTTACCGACGATGACCTCGAAGAGTCCGGGCTCGAACATCCGCCCCTCCACCAGCTTGATGCCATTGCGCACCTTGAATGCCTCGGGTGTCACCCCTCGCATGGTGATGTTGGTCGGCTGGTTGTCGGTCTTCTTCGGTTTGCTGGCGATGATCACGATTTCGCAGGACGCCAGTGGCGTGCCGCTGCTATCGCGTGCAATCCGCGGGTCAGTCATGATCGTTTTTGCGTGCCCAATGTCGATCCACGAGGTCAGCTCCGAAAGTGAGCCACGCTGCGTCACGATGGCATTGTTATCTGTACCTGTAGCGCGAAGTGCAGCTTGAAATCCTGCCGCCATCGACGCAATGACCACCACCGCGGCCACTACTAAGGCAATTCCGAATATGGCCAGCAGGGTCACCTTCCACCGCTGCCGCAGATTACGTATGTTGTAGCGAATTGGAAGCGCCATGTTACACCTGCCTCAACGCGTTGGTGATGCGCGCGCGATACGCCAGCAACGCCGGAATGAACCCCGCCAGCAGACCCAGCAGGAGCGCAATTCCCACCCCCAGAGCGGCAATTTCCGGCGAGAGTCCGAGGTTCGGGAAGCCTCGCAGCACGTCACCCAGGAACGGCACATACGTGAGCCCCGTGATGATGCCACGGGCAATCAGAATTCCCAGCAAGCCTCCCATAAGTCCGAGCAACAATGCCTCGCTGAGAATCAGCCCCATGACCAGTCCGCTGGAGAATCCGAGCGTCTTCAGAACGGCGATTTCCTGTTGACGTTCACGTACTGCGATGCTCATCGTGTTGGCCGTCACCAGAAGGATGGTGAAGGCCACCGCCATGCCGATACCATTGAGCAGCAGCGCCAGGTTTCCTGCCAGCGCGACGAAGCCTGCGCGAAACGCCTGTTCGGTCTCCGTCTTGGTCTGGTTATCGCTGTTTTCAAAAGTCTGGTCGATTTCCTTCGACATCGCGCCCGCGTGCGATGGATCATCGATCTGCGCCGTAAGCGTGCCTATGCCCACCTGTCGTCCCGTCGCTTCGTAGAGGTACTTGAAATTGAAGTACATCGCACCCAGATCAGTGCCGGGATACTTGGCCTCGTCCGTATCGTAGATACCGTCAATGACAAAATCGAAAGGCTTGCCTACGCGATACGGCGGAATGAAGCTTTCCAGCTCAAAGGTGTCGCCGATCTTCCATCCAAACCGCTGAGCCAGCTTGCGCCCGACAATGGCGCCACGCACGTCACTAAGCCATCTTTCCTTTTGGTCTTCGGGCAACATAATTTCTGGGTAAATGCGTAAGAACGCTTCCGGCTCTACCGCCAAGTTGGGGAAGAAATTCTTGGGATCGCGGTAGATTCCGCCGAACCACGACACGATCGTTGTGTCAGTCACACCCGGCAAGGCGGCAATTTTCTGCTTGTAGTTGATGGGCAGATTGTTCGCCAGGCTGACATAGTCGCGAACCACCAATCTGCGCGTGCTACCCGCATGCAACCCGAAGTTCACTGCTGCAATCACCGTCTGCAGGACGCAAAACAGGAAGATGCACACCGACATCGCCAGTACGGTGCTGGTTGTGCGCAACCAATTCTTGCGAAGATGCTTGAGGATAAGAGGTGCGAATTTCATATCACTCCGTCAGCACTCCTTTGTCGAGGTGTCGCTGGGTGTGCGCTCGCGAGGCCGCCCGCGGGTCGTGCGTTACCATCACGATCGTCTTGCCGAACTCCCGGTTGAAGGTCTGCATCAGGTCAAGAATTTCTTCGGCGCTCTTGCTGTCGAGATCGCCCGTTGGCTCGTCGGCCACCAGCACCGCCGGATCGGTGACGATGGCGCGAGCGATGGCCACCCGCTGTTCCTGTCCACCGGAGAGCTGCCGCGGATAGTGCTTCGAGCGATCTGCCAGCCCCACTATGCGCAGCGCCGTCAGCGCACGCTCGCGCCGTTCTTTCTTCGAGAGATGACTCAGCAGTAGCGGCAGCTCGACATTTTCCACAGCGTTCAACACCGGAATCAGGTTGTAGAACTGGAAGATGAATCCCACATTGCTGCTGCGCCACTTGGCCAGCTCGCCTTCCGAAAGCGGCGTGAGATCCGTTCCGGCCACGTGCACGCTTCCCGAAGTCGCGCGATCGATGCCGGCGATCAGGTTCAACAGCGTCGTTTTGCCTGAACCGGACGGCCCCATGAGCGCCATAAACTCGCCTTGCGGCACTTCGAGAGTCAGGCCGTCCAGCACTTTGATCTGCTGGCTGTCACGCTGGTAAATCTTCACGACATTTTGCACACTGACGGCGCCTGTCTTGGCGGCCACTGCGGTTGCACTCATGAGTAACTCCTGAAGCTTCGCTAACTTTTGAACTTGACGGACGAGCCGTCCTGCAATTTCTGCGGAGGGTTGTTGACGATGGTTTCCGATCCCGCCAGTCCCGACTTAATGATGATCTCGCCCCTCAGTTCGTTACCCGTCACGACTGCGACTTCGCGGGCTTTCTTGTCCTCGATGACGTACACCACCTGCTTGCCGTTCTTGGTAACGACCGCCTCTTTCGGCACCGTGATAATACGTACCGGCGCAGCGTTTTGCTGGCCCTTCTTGCCCGGTTCGAGGAAGGTAACGTTACAACTCATCTCCGGCTTGATGAGCATGTCCTTGTCAAGAATGGAGACCTTTACGGTGACAGTTGCTTTGGTTCGGTCAGCCGTGGGAATTACCTGCCGCAACACACCCTTATAAGTGTGGTTGGGAATCGCCTGCACGTTAATGTCACCCGGATATCCCTGCGCCAACTGACCTACGTTTGCCTCATTCACATCGACTTCGGCTTCCAGCGAGTTCATGTCGGCAATGGCCACGATCGCTCCCGAGGAGGTCGAAATATTCACTCCCGGCGGAATCGGCGCCACGCTCTCGCCGACTTCCGTCATCTTCTTCACCACGATCCCATCGAACGGCGCCTTGATTTCCGTAAACTCGAGCAGAGTTTCCTGCATCTTTAGTGTGGCTTCGTTCTGCTGCAGGGTGGCATCGGCAATACGCACTCTGGAGTTGGCGCTGTCGAGCGCGTCCTGCGAAACCACGCCCTGCTTGAACAGTCCTTCCTGGAGGCGCGCCTGGCGCTGCATTTCCGCCAGGTTTGCTTGGGCATACTCAATATCGGCCTTAGCCTTGTCGATGGAAGCTTTGTAATCGCTATCTTCCAACCGGGCAATCACCTGCCCCTGTTTCACATAGCTGCCTTCCTCCACATACAGCCCTGAAAGCCGACCCTGAATCTTCGAGGAAATCACTGACTGGTGACGCGCCACAAGATAACCCGAGGCTGTCAGGAGAGGTGTTCCCGCGCTCGGCCCCGATGTTGTCTGAACACTTGCCCGTACCGGCTCAACTTCAACGGCCGCAAAGCTGGTGAGCACGGATTTGTTGCGCGCAACATAGAGTCCCGCTGCCGACGCAGCGGCCAGTAGCACGAGCACGAAAATCCACAAGCCCCACCTGCGTTGCTGGGTCGGATTGCGCTCGATCCGCAAGGATGCCAGTTCTTCCTTTAAGTCCCGCATACCGGGTTCGCGGCTCTCCTCCAGGTGAATGCCAATAGCATCGCACTCTTCTTCCGGGTTTGGAAGGGTAACCGGTTTTGTAGCGGTCGATTGCGGCATTTCGTCCTCTCAAGAACTCAGCACGTTGCCCTAATGTTGTCATGATGCGGCAGCTTCTATGAGGTAAACAGTGCCGATTGTCAGCGTCGCCGGATGACAAATGTCACGATTTTTCAAGGTGCCCTGGAGGCTGGCGGCATTCGTAAAAAGGAAAATGCAATTAAGTATTCACACATTATTAGCGGCCCCCACTTGGCTTCTCTTCTTAGAGACCGAGCTCAAATTCATGTCGCAGACAGCACCGTCCAGTATCATGGCGGCATGAGCCCTCGCTGGCTGTGCGTAGCCGCCGTCTGTCTTGTGTTGTTTGCTCCCGCCTGTAAGAAGCCGACGGCGCAAAAGCCCGTCGTGGTACACGTTTTCCGCGATCTTTACTCCCCCTATGCCCACGAAGTCGACCACCGTATTCTTGACTTCCAGTCGTCCAATCCACGACTCCCTTCCGGAGCGCCGGTAGTAGTCGAGTCCATCAACGAGGTGGACTACAAAAGCGCACTCAAGGGCAATTTCGACAAGCAAGTGAAGGTCGAAGCGGTAATTCTCAATAGCCCTGCGGACGCGGGAGACAATCCAACGCTGGTCGCTCAGCTAGCACACTCAGCCAATATCTGTGGCGCCGTGAAAGCTTGTCCTGCTGTTGTACCCGCATTTATCTTGCCGTCCTCGACAACCGACCAAGCCGCCGCGGCTCAGGTCTTTATCGACTTTCTTTCCCAGGCAAAATAGCGAGCTTGTAACGGCCTATCGACCCTTCTTTTTCGCCGACCGCTTCTGTACGCTCTTCGTCTTCGCTCTCTTCTTCGCCGCCGCTGGCTTCTTCAATTCGGCTCCGGGCTCCGGCAGACTCTTGTCCTCCGCGGCGCGCCACAGGTACCAGCAAGCCACGCTACGATATGGACGCCACTTCTCTCCGTACGCCTGCAACTCCTTCGGCTTCGGCAGCTGGTCCATCCGATTCATTTTGGCGAACCCCTTGCGCACGCCGTAGTCATCTACGGCCAGCACATCAGGCCGCCCCAAGCGAAAGATCAGCAGCATCTCTACTGTCCAGCGACCGATGCCGCGTACCTGGGTCAGAGGTTCGACGAGATCCTCGTC